>JAEEGG010001163.1_pt1 | contig 72689 bp, 72 predicted proteins | sample 9134161 | NCBI WGS metagenome assembly JAEEGG01 (sample SAMN16246543, study PRJNA631951) | gut metagenome | biome: gut microbiome; feature: rumen; material: CR-attached | host: Bos | place: Iran: Karaj | collected 2018-10
GATCCTCAGAGTCAACGAGGTTGGGGTTCAAGCCAGCCTTCTTAAGCTTCATCTCAACGAACTTCTCGACCTGCTCCAGCTTGGTCTTCTCGAAAGAGGTCTTGTACTCCTCGACGAGAATCTTCTGGTCAACGCTCTCAGCGTCGAGAGCTACAGGCTTCATGGCAGCCACCTGCATAGCTACGAGGTGACCCTGCTCAGCAGCGGGCTTGTTGGTCTGAACCATCGTGCAGAGGGTGTGCTTACCCATGTGGTCGTACACCTCTACGTTGTCACCTTCGAGAGTCAGGTAACCGTCGAGCTCCATCTTCTCACCAGTGATACCAGAACGCTGGGTAACAGCCTCCTGAGCGGTCTGACCGTTAACAGTCAGGTTCTTAACAGCCTCGAGGTCGGCAGCCTTGGCAGCGATAGCTGCGTCAAGGATGCTCTGAGTCAGAGCGATGAAGTCGGCACCGTTAGCCACGAAGTCGGTCTCGCACTTCAGGGCGAGCATAGCAGCGAAGCCATCCACCTTCTTTACGAGTACACAACCATTAGATGTCTCACGGTCGCTACGCTTGGCAGCGATAGCCAGGCCACGCTCGCGGAGCAGTTCCTTAGCCTTGTCGAAGTCGCCCTCAGCCTCGGTCAGAGCCTTCTTTACGTCAGCCAGACCAGCGCCGGTCATTGCGCGAAGCTTTTTGATATCGTCAATTGAAATTGCCATTGTTATTTTACCTTTTTACTTTTTTACCTTTTTACTTTTTAATTCCTCTGCTGCGGCCTCCTCAGCAGCGGGAGCCTCCTCGGCGGGAGCCTCAACAGCCTCTTCAGCTACGGGAGCCTCTTCAGCGGCAGCCTTGCGGGGCTTGCGAGCCTGGCGGCGGGGTTTGTCGTCAGCCTCTACTTCTGCATCGTCCTGAGCATCAGCAGCCTTCTCGTCAGCCTTCTCGACCTTGCGCTCCTCGATACCCTCGTTAATGGCATTGCAGCAAGCAGTCAGGATAGCCTCTACGCTGTCCTTAGCATCGTCGTTGGCAGGAATGATGAAGTCGATATTCTTAGGATCGCTGTTGGTATCAACGATACCGAATACGGGGATACCCAGACGGTTAGCCTCGCGAACGGCGATGTTCTCCTTCAGCACGTCAACAACAAACAGTGCGCTGGGCAGACGGGTCAGGTCGGCGATAGAACCGAGGTTCTTCTCCAGCTTGGCACGCTGACGGGTAACCTGAAGCAACTCACGCTTTGACAGGTTGGCATAGGTACCGTCCTGCATCAGCTTGTCGATGTTCGCCATTTTCTTAACGGCCTTGCGGATAGTCGGGAAGTTGGTCAACATACCACCCGGCCAACGCTCAATGACGTAAGGCATACCAACGCTCTGAGCCTTCTCGGCGATGATTTCCTTGGTCTGTTTTTTAGTAGCGACGAACAGGATCTTCTTGCCGCTCTTGGCAATCTGCTTCAATGCATCGGCAGCCTCGTCAATCTTAACGACTGTCTTGTGGAGGTCGATGATGTGGATACCGTTACGCTCGGTATAGATGTAGGGAGCCATTGCGGGATTCCACTTGCGCTTCAGGTGGCCAAAGTGACAGCCAGCCTGCAATAATTGGTCAAAATTTGTTCTTGCCATTTTTCTTTTCTTCTTTTTAAATTGTTTACTTTCTTTTTAATTCTTGTTAGAATCAGCCCGATGGTAGTCCGAAGGAATCCAACGGGTTTAGATACTAAACTGTTCAGTATCGGTTGTGGCCAATAGCCAAAGGCTAAAAGCCAGCAGCCAATATTAACGCTTACTGAACTGGAAGCGACGACGAGCCTTGGGCTGACCTGGCTTCTTACGCTCAACCTCACGAGCATCGCGGGTCAGGAAACCGGCATCCTTCAGCTTTTTCTTATCCTCTTCGTTGATCTTCACCAGTGCACGGGCAATGGCGAGACGCAGAGCCTGGCTCTGGCCAGTGAAACCACCACCGTCGAGGTTTACCTTGATGTCATATTTCTCAGCTACCTCCAGCAGGTTCAGCGGCTGCTTAACCACATACTGCAGGATAGCAGAGGGGAAGTAAACTTCCAAATCTTTCTTGTTGATCGTGATCTTGCCAGTACCCTCTGACAGATAAATGCGAGCTACCGAGCTCTTGCGACGACCTATTGCGTTGATGTATTCCATTGTGTCTATACCTTATTTATTTATACTGGTTAATATCGATTGCTTTGGGCTTCTGTGCCTCATGCGGATGCTCTGTTCCCTCGTAAACATAGAGGTTGTTCAGCAGTGCGCGGCCAAGAGGGCCTTTGGGCAGCATACCCTTTACAGCGTGCTTCAGAATGCGCTCTGTGCCGAAAGGCTTCTTGCGAAGCTCGGCAGGCGTATTGAAACGCTGTCCACCGGGATAGCCAGTGTAACGAGTGTAGACTTTGTCAGTCTCCTTCTTACCAGTGAAGACAATCTTCTGGGCGTTGATGATAATTACGTTGTCGCCACAGTCCTGGTTAGGAGTGAAAGTGGGCTTGTACTTTCCGCGGATGATCTTAGCGACCTTTGAAGCCAGACGGCCTACCACCTGATCGGTAGCGTCGATGACCACCCATTCCTTCTGCTCATGAGCAGCTTCCTTAGATACGGAAACAGTCTTGTAACTTAAAGTGTTCATTTCTTCTTTTTAAATTTTACTACTAAAAAACATTTTTCTTTTGTCTCTATTATGCGCACAAACACCACTGGCAGAGGTCTAACTCTCTGCAAGCAGTCTAACGTACGCTGAATCAGCACTCTCACGAACCACTGTGCCCGGCCAAAGACACCGCTATTCCGCACCAATCCACGGGGATTCTAAGTCTCTCCCCAATAATCGGACTGCAAAGGTACGACTAAAAAATTAAATACGAAAAGCAGAAAGCAGAAAACAGGCCCAAAAGATTGATATTTATAATTATTTAACTATATTTTGCTTATATTTCACCCAAAAGGATTACAAGTCACCATCATTCAAGATAGTCCCACCTCCTACCTTCGCCCTCAAAAAGACCTTTGTCAAAAGCCTTGAGGTCAGGTAGGTGTTTGGCTAACAGGTACCTGACACCTACCTGACTCCTACCTCAAGCAGCCTTCAAGGGTACAGCCCTGTAGAAGACCACATTGCCCGTCTTGCTATTCTCGTAACCAAGTTCTTTCATGGCGAAACCCAGATGAATCTTCGTGCTCTGATTGATGGGTATCGAGGGATATTCCTTCTGAATGAGTTTTAGGACATCTGTGCTGCTCAGTTTCTTCACTTGCTCACCCTCTTTGGGTTTACGGAAACAGGCCGTAACGATTTCAGCCATATCCTTTTGCTGCACGAACTCCTGGTTCATCTCCTGAATACGCTTCACCTCGTCGTTGTTAAACCAGTACGGGGCCTTCAACTCTCGCAGTTCATAGAGCACCTGCGCATAAAGTTGGTCGTAGTCAATCTCGCCATCATTGTTGATAAACTGCCCGTCAGGAATCGGCAGGCAGATGTAGCGACGACTTCCAGTAGCATCCGTCAGCGGATGACGATTGTTGGTGGTTGCCGTAAACGATGCATAGCGAGGACGGTCATCCTGCGAATCGCCATAGATCTTACGCCCGTTCACTTTGTTTTTCGACAGCAACTGCTTCAGCGACGCATGCTGAGAAGGACGGATGGCCTCAAGTTCGTCGAGGTTTACCAGCAGATTGTTCGTCAGCGCCATCTCCTTATCGAACTTGTTCGACAGATTCAGGTGGTCCAGATAATACTGTCGCAATGTCTGAGGAAGTAATCGACGGAGAAAGGTTGTCTTGCCACAACCCTGCGCACCAATCAGCGTGGGCACACATTCGTTGCCGTGAAGCGTGTCCATCTGCATCCAATGAGCAACACAAGAGCGCAACCAAACACTAAGGTACGCAAGTTGCTCAGAGCTGATGCCAGGAATACGTCCAAACAACTGTGCCACATGGTTTTGTCCGTCCCAAGCAGGCAAACTCTCAAGATACGCCTTGATGGGGTCGAACGTTGGCACCTCCTCAGAATTGATAATCGTCTGGATGTCCGTCTTGGGATTCTTGCCCTCGCAGATATCCTCACGCATAGCCTCCAGGATAATGCTGTTCAGCGCCTGCTCCGTCAGCGGACGCCATACAGGCTCGCCGCCTGTTGGTGGCTTTTTCGAGAATTCCACCTTTCCGTTCAGCACGTTGCGACGGAACAGGTACTTGTCATTCAGAAACTGCTCAACAGCGAGCATTCCTTCGAGCGTTGCATTCATAGCTTCGCCATGAATAAGTAAGTTTTGACTCATAAAAATAAATAGATCGAAATGGTTAGACTTAATAGGCTGGTGTTTTTCATAGCCTATAGCATCCTACTTTAGAACGCCACTGCAAAGATACAAAATAAAAATGCGTTTTGCAAATTTTCCCAAAGTTTTTCCCGTTAAAATATGTAAAAACAGGGTAAAACGGTGAGGTAGGTGTCAGGTAGGTGTTAGGTACCTGTTCCGCAAACACCTACCTGTCGCTATCCTTTTCTGCATCGGCGTTTGATGCGTCTTAGGTACCAGTTGAGGTGTTTGCAGTATTCATCGTTATAGATTGCAGTATTCCCGCTCATAGTTTACTACCGGCAAACTGTCACTTTGCTTACTGTAAACCCGCCGTTTACTACCGGTAAACTGCCAGCCCTTGGGAAGCGGACCGCCCGTCCTTGGGAAGTGGGTAAGCACCGATACCTTCCCTGCTGTCCATCGCTCTCCTTCCTGCTGTCTGCTTGACACTTCCCTGCTGTCGACCGCACAGCCCGTAAGGTAACAAAGAACACCCTGTGAGTTGGACTCGGAAAGCAAATTTTCCCTTTTTCGAGCGATTTTTCGAAAATAAACGGGAAAAACAAAACTAATATTGAAATCTTTTTGTATCTTTGCAACTGAGAAATAAATAACATGCCAGATATGACACAATTAGTGATAACCCTAAAAGACCAGTCCTACCTCCCTAATATCCGACGAATTGTAAAATCGTTGGTGGGAGTTGAAAAGGTAACAACGACTAAAACTGTCGATAAGTCAGCAGCAAGCCGCCGTCGTCTTTCGCGCTATGAGCAGTCTTTACTCGATGCCAAGGAAGGACGGGTAAACTCATACGAAAGCAGTGAGGAATTTTTCAAAAAAAATGGGAATCTGATGTATAAGATTAATGGAATCAGTATGACGATGTGTTAGAATTGCTAATGCTCAATACAGGCACTCATTCTGACTTGTTTAAGAAATAGAAAATATAATTGTTGAACCCTTTAAATCGATGATGTCTGTGCACAAAAGGGTCGGTTCAGTTGTGCATTTGTTCCGCAAACACCTACCTGTCGCAATCCTTTTCTGCATCGGCATTTGATGCGTCTTAGGTATTTCTAAAATACTGTGTATATTTGCAACGTATTCCCCAAAATAACAACGAAACATTTACGATAATGAAACGTCTTAATTTCTTTAGAAGCATCTTCGTGATGGCCACCGCAATCTTCATCGCCTCTTGCAGCAACAATGACAACGAGCAGAACAAGCCGTTTACTACAGACCCTGTGGAGCAAACAAAATTCTTTGTCTGCGAGGTAAACGGCGAGACCAGAGGAGCAATCGCATCCATCGACACCCTCTTCACTGAGGATGACATCGATTGGTTCAACGTCAGTACTCGCGAAATTCGCTTCAAGAAGCAGGACGAGCAGCTATTCAATAAACTGATGAAGAATTATCATAAAGAGGTATTGGAGTTCCACCTTGGAGAGAACGTCCTGTTCGAGGTCAGCCGTTTCGTGTCCGACATAGACAGCCGCATATTTTTCGACCTTGTGCTGCACTATTCCTCAATTGGCGAGGATGCGGACAATCCCCGATACTACCTGCACGACTGCTATCCAGCCCAATTCATCAACGACGAGCGCACGCAAGCCAACATCAAGAAGAACGCCATGCAGTGGGAAACCTTTACCAAATATATGGAAGGCAAGGGTAAATTGAGGAAGTAGAATGCTCTGAATAAGAACGAAAATGACATGGAAGAAATCAAAATCTATCACTCCCTTTGGCGGATGCTCCTTATGGGCATCGGTGGCTTGGCGTTTGCAGTCATGATAATCTTGATACTCCGCAGTCCCAAGCCAGGCAACGTGATTATTGGCTATATAGGCATCATTTTCTTTGGCTTAGGTGGTCTGGCCTTGATTTATTGGACGTTAAAAGAAAGGCTGACAGGTCGTCCGTTCCTGACTATCACTGACGAAGGCATCATTTGCAATGGTGGATGGAAACAATACGAGATACGCTTTGCCGACGTGAATTCCTTCGTGCTACTGGGTGGTAGACAGAGCAAGATTATTGGCATCCGTTTCAAGAAGGGTGTGGAGCGTCAAAAGATGGATAACGCAAACATCTTCGGCCGTCTTGCCCGCAAGTTTAATCTGGCCGTGAGCGGCACGCAGGAGTCCATTTCCCTTTCCGGCGTTCCAATGAAGGCGCAGAAACTATGCGACATTTTGAACGAGAGGTTGAAAAACGCAAGAGCTCTTTAACAACATGAAGAAAATCATTCTATCAATCATCCTCACCGTTGCCAAATCTGCCCCATTACGTTGACGTCCAAACAGAGGGGAAAGTAAAATCCATGATTATCCGATGATGTCGAGGACTTCAGAGAAGTGCTCGATTTTGCGAAGGCGTTCGTGGGGGAATTCTTCAGACTTTTCCATTGCCCAAACTACATGGTAGGGGATGTGGACAGCCCAGGCACCAGCAGCAAGGGCGGGAGCAATGTCGGAACGGAACGAATTGCCAATCATAACGGTTTGCTCTGGGGCAACACCAAGATTCTCGCAGAGTTGGCGGTATTCGCGCTCCGTCTTATTGGACACGGTCTCCATGTGACTGAAGTATTGTTCCAAACCAGAACGCTGGAGCTTAGACTCCTGATCCATCAGTTCGCCTTTGGTAAAGACGACGAGACGATAGCGGCGCTGTTCGGCCAGACGTTTCAGCGTTGCTTCAACCTCAGGCAATGGGGTCGTAGGGAACTCCAACAGCTCCTTGCCCATATCCAACAGTTGCTGGACGACGGCACCTGTCAGCTGTTCGTGAGTGACCCGTACGGCATTCTCTATCAAGGACAGCGTGAAAGCCTTGGTTCCATAGCCTGTCAACGACAGGTTCTTGCGTTCCGTATTCACCAGCCCCTCGCTCACCTCTCGCGCAGTTGTCCAAGGACTGAGCAATTCGCAACAGCGACGTTCCACATCATCGAACCACGACTGACAGTCCCACAGGGTGTCGTCAGCATCGAATGCCAGCACTTTTATTTCGTCATTTATTTGATTCATGGTTGCAAAATTACACAATTTTTGTCATACGGAGTTTGCAAAGGGCGGTGTTTTCAGATTAAATAACATTTAAATTCACTTTTCATACTACATTATTAATAAATTATTTGTAACTTTGCACCATTAGTATAAAATCCAAATAATAATACAGGTAAAATTATGGCATTTTTAACAAACGACAAACTGACCATCGTAGGCGCTGCCGGTATGATTGGTTCAAACATGGCTCAGACCGCCCTGATGATGGGTCTGACAAGTGAAATCTGTCTGTACGACGTATTCTCTCCAGAGGGTGTTGCCGAGGAGATGCGCCAGAGTGGTTTCGACAATGTGAAGATTGTGGCTACCACCAACGCTGAGGAGGCTTTCAAGAACGCTAAGTACATCATTTCTTCTGGTGGTGCTCCCCGTAAGGCTGGCATGACCCGTGAGGATTTGCTGGCAGGCAACTGTAAGATTGCCGAGGAACTGGGTCAGAATATCAAGAAGTACTGTCCTGACGTAAAGCACGTGGTCATCATCTTCAACCCCGCCGACCTCACTGGTCTGGTAACCCTGCTGTACTCTGGTCTGAAACCTGGTCAGGTGACGACCCTCGCAGGTCTTGACACCACTCGTCTTCAGAGCGCACTGGCCAAGAAGTTCGGTGTGATGCAGAGCGAGATTACTGGTTGCGCTACTTATGGTGGTCATGGTGAGCAGATGGCCGTCTTCGGCAGCCACGTAGAGATTGCCGGTCGCAAGCTGACCGACATCATCGGTACTGCTGAGTTCCCCGCTGAGGAGTGGGAGCAGATGAAGGTCGACGTCACCAAGGGTGGTGCAAAGATTATCGAACTTCGCGGACGCAGTTCATTCCAGAGCCCCTCATACCTCAGTGTCGAGATGATTCGCGCTGCTATGGGTGGTGAGCCTTTCCGCTTCCCCGTAGGCACATACGTAAAGACCGACAAGTACGACCACATCATGATGGCGATGAAGACCACCATGACTGCCGAGGGTGCTAAGTTCGAGGTTCCTCAGGGTACTGCCGACGAGAACGCCAAGTTGGATCAGAGCTACGAGCATCTGTGCAAAATGCGCGACGAGCTCGTTACGCTGAACATCGTTCCCCCCATCTCAGAGTGGAGCAAGATTAATCCAAACCTCTAATTCCAATTGAGAATTTAGAATTGAAAATAAAGGCCCGTCTGAAAAGGACGGGCTTTATTTATGGCAGTACGACATCGTGCTGCCTTTCTTGTGGCGTCACCTTAACGTTGACAACCTGACCGTCACGCATTTCGGCCTCAACGATAGTGCCACGTGAGGCACAGAGTTTGAAGCGGACGTTCCACTCACGGGGCCAGGCGGGGAAAATGTAGAGTTTTGAGTCAACTTCCTGCAGCAGCATTTCTTGCATGCCAATCATGCCAGAACCACCCCAGTTGTGGTCAGGCGACCAATCGAAGCCAGGTCCCCAAAAGGCAGGGAAACGGTAAGGCCCGTCGGCAAGTTTGAGGGAAAGCAGGCGCTGAGCTTCGTCAGCCAGCCCGAGACAGGCAGCCCAGATGACATCCTGCTTCCAACCCACATGAGAGCGGAACTTGAGGGCAAGGGTATCGTTGAGATAGGTATTGCAAGCCACGTCGATGTCAGGACGGCCCACGCCATACATACGCCAAGGGAAGACAGGATAGAGTTGCATGGTCTCAGTATTCTGTACACGTTCGTAGTGAACGGCTGGCTGTATCATACCATCGCGAACGGTGATGTCGGGCAATCGCTTCAACAAGCCCTCCAGATATTCCACATCGGTCTGGGTGTTACGCCCTGCCCCGTTTTCATAATCGATGAGTGCCTGCGTCACCGTACGCAACGCAGCGACGGTCGAAGAGGCATTATAGGCACCCTTGAATGTCTCGCCAGCAGAGCCTGGGTAAAGCACGAGTTTGCCATTACCATCCAAGCGTTTGGCGCCTCGCTGATTGGCGAGATACTGATAGTGTTCGTCGAAGAAGCGCAGACAGGAGTAAATCATCGGAATGTAAGGACTGACATCCACGTTCTGATAGCGACGTGCCTCAAGAGCCATCATACAGAACTCCAAAGCGGTGTCCCATTCGTATTCCAGCCACGCATTGCGTTCCATGCCTGGATCGAAACCATCAGGACGCTTGGTGCCGTATTCCGGATAGCAGGGCAGTCCGTAATTCTCTATCTGTTCCGTCAAGCAAGCCCCATTATGTCCCCAATACAGTCGCGAGCGTTCTTCCGCGTTCTTATATATATTAAGGTAGAAGTCAAGTTGCGGACGAAGCAGGTCGAAGTCACCATTCTTCAGCATAGGCCAGTAGACCAAGCGTTGGTTTTGGGCAGTATGCACGCCCCCACCCCAGTTGCGGAAGTCGGCACTAAGGCGATATTCATCGGCAGTATTAACATACTCAGGGTCGAAGGTAAAGAGGCCGCCATTGAACTTGGTGGGCCACTGACCACGGGCGTTACAGCCCAGCATATAGCGGAACAACGTATAGTTACGCGTCAGGGCTTCAGCATTGCCAGTAGCCTCGACATAGCTGCGCCGCCAGAACTGCTGCCACCAACGGCGACTGTTGCGACGGTCATAGTCGTGGCGCACCTTACCTTCCAAAGTAGTCAGTGCTGCCGTCCATTCGTCGACAGAACCCTGACGACTGGCTAACGCTATCTGGAGATGAGCCTTCTTACGAGGCTGCGACGTTACGTATATCCATCCCTGATAATCGGTGCTGGCATAACGGCCTGACAAGGTATCCATCAACACGAAGCCCTCACCTTGCATGCGTCCACCAAAGACAAGATTCTTCAGCGGATTATAGAGTTTGTCCTTGACAGCATCCATCTTCTGCTGTGTCACCGTGGCGTCAAAGATGGTCTGAGCACCATTGCAGTGCATGAAGGTCAGGACACGGTCGGCGGCAATGATGCTGTCGTGGCGAGTAAGCAAGCCCTTGGGTGCAGCAAACTTATAACTGCTCTGGAAGGCCTCGCGCTTGGTCATCACGATGTCGTGAGTGCGCCAATTCTCGTAGGTAACGGCAACGTTGAGCTTCTCGCCCTTACTTTCCATATCTACGTGTACGACAGGCTTTTCGACGTCAGCCCACAACTGGATACTGATAATGCCGTCTGTCAGTTCCAGATAACCTTCATTCAGATGCAGAATCTGACGAAAGCTATTTGTATCGATATTGGGCGACAGGCTGATGCGGAAGCGACCGGCCTTGAGCAGACTGTTGTTTTCGTCAAACGAGCCACTGCGCGAGAGATAGAACAGTACGTCGCCATTCTCCATCCACACATTCATGCCAACGTCGCCACCACCACAGGGCATCGACTCCGATGAGTTACGGCTCGGCGTTGTCCACTCGTAGTCCTTCGGTTGGCCACAGACCATCAGGCTGACGGTCAGGAAAATGAGAAAAAATAAAGGCTTCTTCATACATAATAAGGACGAAGAAGCCTTGTTTTTGCACCCAACAGACTACTGAGCGAGGGCCTCGAAGAGGCGGTCAAGGGCGACGTCGACGTTGCCATTTGTCTCGTTAAGCAGCGTAACGAACTTCGAACCGATGATGGCACCAGCGGCATTGTCCTGAGCAGCCTTGAGAGTCTGGGCATTAGAAATGCCAAAGCCTATCATGCGCGGATTGCGCAGGTTCATGGCGTTGATGCGACGGAAATATTCCTGCTTCTGATCGTCAAAACTCTTCTGAGTGCCTGTGATAGAGGCTGACGAAACCATATAGATGAAGCCATCGGTGTGGTCGTCGATAAAGCGGATGCGCTCTTCGCTGGTCTCAGGGGTGATAAGCATGATGATGCGCAAGTCGTACTTATCAGCGACGGGCTTAACGATGTTCAGATAATCGTCGAAAGGCAGGTCAGGAATGATGGCACCACTGACGCCAGCCTCAACGCAACTCTTACAAAAGGCCTCTATGCCGTAGTGAAGGATGGGATTGAGATAACCCATCAGGACAAGGGGAATCTCTACCTGTTCCTTGATAGCTGTCAGTTGGGCGAAGAGGGTTTTGAGGTTCATGCCATTCTTCAAAGCCTGTGTTGCTGCACTCTGGATGACAGGACCATCAGCCAAAGGATCGCTGAAGGGAATGCCCACTTCAATCATGGCGATGCCACGACGCTGCATAGTCAGGATGACGTCGGCAGTACCTTCAAGAGTAGGACATCCTGCACAAAAATAGAGCGAAAGGAGTTTCTTGTCCTTGCTATTAGCGAAAAGAGAATTAATCTTATTCATTGTTCAATGCGTTTAAAAAGTCTTTTAATTTGTTGATGTCTTTAAGCCCTGGGGCGATTTCGAAACGAGAGTTGAGGTCAATGCCGATACACTTGGAATGATGAAAGGCTTTTACACGCTCTGCATCGTCGGGACCGATGCCGCCACTGAGCAGGAAAGGCGTATTGCCGTCGTAAGCTGAGAGGACGCTCCAGTCGAACTGTTGGCCACTACCACCTACCGACGGGCATTTCGTATCGAAAAGGAAGTAATCCACAAGCCCCTCATATGTCTTGTATGTCGCAATATCATCCTGCCCACTTACGCTGATAGCCTTGATGAGTTTGAGTCCTTTCAATTGAGCACAATACGCTCTCGACTCATGGCCGTGCAACTGGATATAATTGAGGGCATAGTCATCTACGATTCTTCTGACTGTCTCAATATCCTCATCGACAAACACCCCTACCCGCTTGCAGTTTGTAGGCAGATAGGCAGGACGCTCACTGACGTAACGACTCGACTTCGGCCAAAAGATAAAGCCCATCAGGTCAATGCCCAGTGCCTCCACCTCACGGATGTTCTCCGCATCACGCATGCCACAGACCTTAACGAGAAAAGAACTTTCTCGTTGAGCTTGCTCACGTTCGGCTGAGCTCAAGCAAGCTTGGCTCTGCTCTCTCTTAATCGCAACCTGGATAATCATAGCTTCGAAATGAATTCGTTAAGAGCCTGACCGGGGTCGGCAGTCTTCATAAAGTTCTCGCCGATGAGGAAGCCGCGGAAACCAGCTTGGCGCAGCGCACGAACGGTATCGGGATTGCTGATGCCGCTCTCGCTCACCTTGACAGCATCCTTGGGCAAAAGTTCGGCAAGGCGGAAACTGTTCTCCACGTCGGTGACGAACGAACCGAGGTTGCGGTTGTTGATGCCGCAAAGGTCGGCGCCAAGGGCAGCATATTCCAGTTCCGGTTCGGAGTGCATCTCAAGAAGCACTTCGAGGCCCAGCTCGTGAGCTTTCTTCAGCAGTGCTGAACACTGCTGAACACTAAGACAAGCCGCAATGAGTAGCACGGCACTGGCCCCACAGAGGGCGGCGGCATAGAGCTGCGCCTCATCAATGACGAAGTTCTTATATAATATAGGTAATGTGACGCCGCTCTGACGGGCCGTGCGGATGAAGTCGTCCGAGCCACCGAAGTAGTGCTCATCGGTCAGGATGCTCAGCGCGGCGGCACCATTCTGCTGATACGACAGCGGGATGATGTCAGCACGCCCTTCCTCCTTGATCCAGCCTTTCGAGGGCGACTTACGCTTGAACTCAGCAATAATGCCGCTCTCGCTCTGGAGCAACGCCTCACGCAAAGAAGCCTTCTTGGCGCAAAGTTGCTCAAGTTCCAGATGCTTGTGGGCAACGATTTCCTTTAGAATATCTTGCATTGTTTTCGTTATTACGTTATACCGTTATCGCATTATTACGACTTAGCTGTTCAGTTCCACGAATTTCTTGAAGGTCTTCAGGGCACTGCCGCTGTCGATACTTTCGCGGGCAATCTCCACGCATTCCTCGATGCTTTTCTGACCTTTCTCCAGCACCTGAATACCAAAGGCGGCGTTAGCCAGCACGATATTCTTCTGGGCAGGCAGAGCACGATTTTCCAATACAGAATCAAAGATCTGTGCGGCCTCTTCTTCCGTAGCACCACCAACGAGTTCCTCAGGCTTGGCGATGTCGAAGCCGAGGTCCTTGGGCGAGAAGATGCGCTCGTAGTCCTTCGTCGTCACCTTGAAGTCGCCAGTCAGTGAAATCTCATCGTAGCCATCGATGCTATTCACGATACCATAGTCGATACCAATCTTCTGATACACCTGATTGTAGAGGCGCATCTGATCAAGATTAGCAACACCCAACAATTGACACTGAGGCTGACTGGGGTTAACCAACGGACCCAGCAGATTGAAGATGGTGGGAAATTGCAAGGCCTTGCGAATAGGACCGACGAATTTCATGGCCTTGGCGAAGAGCTGCGCGTGCAAATAGACGATGCCTGCCTCATTAAGCGAGCGGTTCAACTTGTCGATGTCGTCAGTGAATTTGATGCCGTGATGCTGAATCACGTTCGAGGCACCGCTGACGCTGGTGGCGGCATAGTTTCCGTGCTTAGCGACCTTATATCCGGCGCCGGCAATCACAAAGCAACTGGTAGTCGAAATATTAAAGGTGTTCTTGCGGTCGCCACCAGTACCCACCACGTCAATATAACGGTCGGCATTGAGGATGGCAGGAACACCCGTTTCCAAAATACCATCGCGGAAACCCAGCAGCTCGTCGACGGTAACACCGCGCATTTGTAAGGCCGTCAGCAAGGCCGTAATCTGTTCCGTTGGGTACTCGCTCTGCGTGATGCCAACGAGTATATTCTTCATTTCTTCACGAGACAGTTCCTCGTGGTTCAGCATCCTGTTCAGGATGTCTTTCATTGTCTGTGCCATATCTTTTACTTTTTTACCTTTTTACTTTTTTACCTTTATAAAAACATCCAGTTTTGCAGCATCTTTTTGCCGTCTGGAGTGAGCACACTCTCGGGGTGGAACTGGATGCCACGGACGTTCAATTCACGGTGTCGCAGGGCCATAATCTGCCCTTCGTCGCTGACGGCGGTAACTTCTAAGCAATCAGGTAATCCCTCACGAGAGACCACCCAGGAGTGGTAGCGTCCGATGGTGATGTCACGCTCGAGCCCGCTGAAGATGGGATCGTCAGCGATGATGTGACAAGGCGTAGCGACTCCGTGGAAGACGTCACTCAAGTTCTCTAACTTTGCACCAAATACTTCGCCTATGGCCTGATGACCCAAGCAGACACCCAAGATAGGTTTCTTTCCTGCATAGGTTTTAATCACATCAAGCAGCAGTCCTGCCTCAGAGGGGATGCCGGGACCAGGCGAGAGGATAATCTTGCTAAACTGCTCAAGGTCTTCGAGTTCAAACTGGTCGTTGCGCACCACGGTGACCTCCGCGCCCAGCTCTTTCACTAAATGACTCAGGTTATAGGTAAACGAGTCGTAATTATCGATGATGACTATTTTCATAATGTTGCTGCTTTTTCGATGGCCTTTCTTAATGCGCCAAGTTTGTTGTTCACTTCCTGTAATTCATACTCCACGTCGCTCTTGGCTACGATGCCGCCACCGGCCTGGAACCATAGCTCGCCATTACGAGAGACGAATGTGCGGATGGTGATGGCCTGATTCAGGCTTCCATCTAGTCCGATGATACCGATGCAGCCACCATAGGCACCGCGGTTATGCGGCTCGTACTCGCTGATGAGTTGCATAGCGCGAACCTTCGGTGCACCACTCAAGGTACCAGCGGGGAAGGTGTCGATGAATGCCTTGATGGGGTCGGCTCCCTCGTCAAGCTCACCGCTGACACGAGAGACAAGATGGATGACGTGACTATAGTACTGTAGGTCTTTGTAGAAATCGACCTTCACACCGTGACAGTTGCGGCTCAAGTCATTTCGAGCGAGGTCTACCAGCATCACGTGCTCGGCATTCTCCTTCGGGTCGTTACGCAGATACTCCGCTCCCTTGCGGTCGGCCTCTGCATCGCCTGTGCGTTTAGTCGTTCCTGCAATCGGGTCGATATATGCTTTCTTGCCTTCAATGCGACAGTGGGTCTCAGGTGACGAGCCAAAGATTCTGAAGCCGCCAAAGTCGAAGTAGAACAAATACGGGCTGGGGTTGATGCTCCTTAGCGCACGATAGAGCTTGAAGTCGTCGCCCTCGTACTTCTGTATGAAGCGACGCGAGAGCACAATCTGAAAGACGTCGCCACGCAGACAATGCTGGATGCCCTTGCGGATATTTGCCCTGTGCTCGTCGTCTGTCAGCGTCGAACGAACATCACCTACGGGATGGAAGTCGTATGCTTGAACGTTTGCCTTGTTCATCGCCTTCAGCACAGCATCGATGTCGGCAGCGTCACCCAGTGTCACTACCTTCAACATGTTGTTGTGATGGTCAAACACAATCACCACTTTATATAATATATAGAGCACGTCGGGGGCATCGTTCTTTGCCTGCGTCTCGTCCTTCACGGCGATATCCTCAAAATAGCGTACAGCATTGAACGACGTGTAGCCGAAGAGTCCGCATACGTCCGCGTCATCACCCTCCACCTGAATGTTATCGATGAGGGCATGTATGGCTTTATCCGAACGGTAATCTTTGTTCACCTCATGCTGGAGAGTCGTCCCATCAGGGTAACTGACGTTAGCAATGCCGTGCCCGATAGCCACGCTGGCAATAGGGTTGATGCCGATAAACGAACGTGAGTTGTTGGCATCGTGATAGTCCGAACTCTCCATCAGTGCACTCTGTGGGTACAGGTCACGCAGTCGCATATAGACACCAACTGGGGTATACAGGTCCGCCAGAATGGCCTTGCTGCTTGTCGTATATTTAAAAGTTTCCATATTCCTTTGCCATTTGTTTGTTCTTCAAATACGTCTCTACATCCTTGTCACCACGACCACTGACCGTCAGCACCACCACGTCGTCCTTCTTGAACGTCATCTTCTTCAGCGCAGCAATGGCATGGGCACTCTCGATAGCAGGGATGATACCCTCCATACGTGTCAGCTCGTAACCACCATAGATGGCCTCGTCATCATTGATGCTCAGCACCTGCGTACGGCCCTGCTTCGCCATGTTGCAATGCATGGGACCCACACCCGGATAGTCGAGACCTGCACTGATGGTGAAGGCCTCCTGAATCTGGCCGTCTTCATTCTGCATCACGAGCATCTTCGCACCGTGCAGGATTCCCGTCGTACCACGATGAATCGTTGCTGCCGTATAGTCAGTATCCCAACCGTGACCGCCAGCCTCAGCCAATACAATTTTTACACGATCATCATCCATATAATGATAAATGGTGCCTGCGGCATTGCTTCCGCCACCGATGCAGGCTATCAAGTAGTCAGGGTAGTCGCGACCGATCTTTTCTTCCAACTGCCATTTGATTTCCTCACTGATCACGCTCTGCATCTTTGCCACGAGGTCAGGATAAGGATGTGGTCCCATCGTCGAACCGACAATATAGAACGTGTCGCTGGGATGACAGCACCAGTCGCGGATGGCCTCTGAGCAGGCATCGCTCAGCGTCATGTTACCCGTCCTTACAGGATGCACCTCAGCACCCAGCATCTTCATTCTTTCCACATTTGTATGCTGGCGCTCTACATCAGTGGCACCCATAAACACTTCGCACTTCATGTTCATCAGTGCACAAACCGTCGCCGTCGCGACACCATGCTGTCCGGCTCCCGTCTCAGCGATGATGCGCGTCTTGCCCATCTTCTTTGCCAAAAGAATCTGTCCGACGGTGTTGTTGATCTTGTGAGCACCAGTGTGGTTCAGGTCCTCACGTTTCAGATACAACTGACAGCCGTACTGCTCGCTCATCCGCTTTGCGTAATATAGCGGACTGGGCCGTCCCACATAGTCCTTCAACAATGCATGATACTCAGCCTTGAACTCTGCGCTCTCGATAATCGGCAGATAAGCCTCCTGCAGATCATGCACGCACTTGTAGAGAATCTCCGGCACGTAAGCACCTCCAAACTCCCCATAAAACCCATTTTTGTCTACTTGATAAGTACTCATATATATTATTGTTTTTGTGTATAATGCTGTTAAAATTTAAGAGGCCCGTCGCAAGAACGACAGGCCTCTCAGTATTTCTCCTATGCAAACAATAGGTACGCGGCTATCTTCTCACGATCTTCCGAATCTTGAGCTGCGCCACCACCAAAAGTTTGCTATTCTTGTCATGTTAAATGCCTTTTTAATTACTTTCTGTCGGCAAAATTACACTTTTTCTTTCTTTCTGCCAAATTTTTCTGCCTTTTTTTTGAGAAAATATGTATCTTTGCAGTGTTATTCAATAAATATGCAGAATTATATATAACAAATGAAGGCTATGTGGATGGTCATATTCATGATTTTACCCCTATTGGGCATCAGCTATATCGCTTGGCACATTTGGTGCTTGTTGCCATGTGCTTGGTGGTGGAAATTGTTGGCCGTTGTACTGCTGGCCAGTCCGTTTTTCACCATGATGTTCGGCATGCGAGGTTTATACGACAGCATGCCGCTCCCTGTGGGAACAGTATTTTATGAGGTTGGCACATCGAGTGTCTTCATCATGCTCTATTTAGTCATCCTTTTTCTCATGCTCGATCTCGGACGATTGCTGCACCTTGTTTCGCGTACCTTATTATATAATAATTGGTGGACGGTCTTGGGCATCATCGTTGTGATGGTTGCCATCTTTGTCTACGGCAACCTGCACTATCAGCATAAGTATCGTCAAGAACTAACACTGACAACAGATAAACACATGGAACGTCCCATGAAGTTGGTAATGATTAGCGACCTGCATATCGGCTATCATAATCCACGTAAGGAACTCCACCGCTGGATAGACTTGATCAATGCGGAGAAGCCCGATCTGATACTTGTTGCCGGTGACATCATCGACATGAGTATGCGTCCACTAAATGAGCAACGTATGGCAGAGGAGTTCCGTCGTCTGACGGCACCCGTCTATGCCTGCTTGGGTAATCATGAATACTATAGCGGGGAGCCCGGTGCCCAGCAGTTCTATCGCGATGCAGGCATCCATCTTTTGATTGACAGTGTCGCTGTCGTTGGCAACCTGTGTATCATCGGTCGCGACGATCGTACCAATATGCATCGCAAGTCTTTGGGAGCCATCATGAAAACGTTCAATGTTCAACGTTTAACGTTCAACGTTCTCCTCGATCACCAACCCTATCATCTTGAACAGGCCGAGCGGCATCATATCGACTTTCAGTTCAGTGGGCACACCCATCACGGACAGGTTTGGCCTATCTCTTGGATTACAGAAAGCATCTACGAATGTGCTCACGGTGCTTATCAGCGCGGCAACACTCGATACTACATCAGTAGCGGCCTTGGCATCTGGGGCGGCAAGTTCCGCATTGGTACCCGCTCAGAGTATATAGTGGCAACAATCAGAAATTGAGAAAATGAGATAATGATAAAATGAGAAACGAAGTGATTGCAGAGAGACTGGAGATGCTGCGCGAGGAGCTACGTCGCGAACATCTGGGCGCTTATATCTTTAACACCAGCGACCCTCACAATAGTGAATTTACTGCTGACCGTTGGAAAGGCAGAGAGTGGATCAGTGGTTTCAACGGCTCCGCAGGTACGGCTGTCGTCACCCTCAAAAGCGCAGCCCTTTGGACGGACTCGCGCTATTTCATTGCAGCAGAACAACAGTTGGCTGGCACGGAATACCAACTGATGAAACTGAAAATAGACGGTACGCCCACCATTGCCGAATGGTTAGGCAAGGAACTATCCGACAGCGATAACAAAGAAGTGGGTGCTGATGGCAGCACGCATACAGCTGCTGACATCGAAGAGCTACGACAGGAACTCCGTCAACATGGAGGTCTGACGCTACGTACCAATTTCGACGTATTGCAGCGCATCTGGAAAGACCGCCCAATGACACCTCTCAATCCCATTATGCTGCAACCCATCGAGCTGGCTGGTGAGACAACCCAGCAGAAGCTGTCCCGCATCCGCAAAGCATTGCGTGAAGTACATGCCGACGGCATGATGATGAGTCAACTCGATGATATTGCCTGGACACTGAACTTGCGAGGTTCAGACGTACATTGCTCTCCTGTATTCATCAGCCATCTGCTGATTGGCAGTCAACAAGCAACGCTGTTTGTCGATGAATGCAAACTGACTGCCGAAGTGAAAAGCTATCTGACTGAGCAGAAAATCGCAGTGAGACCCTACGAAATGGCCGGCGACGCCCTGCAAAAGTGGGGAGAGTGGAACATCCTCATTGATTCTGACGAGGTTAGCGAAGCACTGGCCCGTCAGGTCAAAGCCAACGAGATCATCCGCAAGCCCTCTCCCGTTCCTGTCATGAAAGCCGTCAAAAACGAAGTCGAACAACAGGGCATACGTAACGCGATGTTAAAGGACGGCATTGCACTCGTCAAGTGGCTCCGTTGGTTGAAGCCCGCTGTTGAAGCTGGGGGACAGACGGAGATGAGTGTCAGCCGTAAGTTAGAACAGCTACGTAGTGAACAACCGCTCTATCGCGGTCTCTCGTTCGACACCATTGCCGGCTACGAGGAACACGGTGCCATCGTACACTACGAGGCAACACCTGAAACCGACAAGCCATTAGAGTCTCGCGGTTTATTGCTGGTTGACAGCGGTGCACAATACCAAGACGGCACCACGGACATTACCCGTACTATTGCTCTTGGCCCACTGACTGACGAACAGCGCAAGGTATATACGTTAGTGCTGAAAGGACATATCGACCTGCAACTGCTCCACTTCCCTGATGGTGCCAGTGGTACACAACTCGATGCCATTGCCCGTGCACCATTATGGAAAGCAGGTCTTAACTATCTGCATGGCACAGGACACGGCGTAGGCGCTTACCTCAACGTACATGAAGGACCTCACCAGATTCGCATGGAGTGGAAGCCTACCCCACTGCGCAAGGGTATGACCGTTACCGATGAGCCAGGCATTTACTTGGAAGGGCGCTTTGGTGTACGTACAGAAAACGTACTATTAGTACAAGAGGCTGAGGATACTGAATGTGGTCGTTTCCTATGTTTCGAGACTCTGACGCTCTGCCCTATCGACACCACACCAATCCTGCCCGAGTTGTTGACTCAAGAGGAAATAGACTGGCTGAACAACTATCATACAGAGGTGTATAACAAACTCGCTCCCCATCTGAACGATGAAGAGCGAGACTGGTTACAGAGTACGATCGTTCGGAAAAACTCAAATTAATTTGGTTTTTCGCTCACTTATTCGTACCTTTGCAGCCAAAAATTAATAAGGTATGAATATTGAAGCATTGATAAGCAAGGCAGCAGGCGAGGCCGTAAAGGCGCTGTATGGCATGGATGCCAACGAAAAGATGCTGCAGTTGCAGAAGACGAGAAGTGAGTTTGAGGGTAACCTGACGCTGGTGGTTTTCCCGTTCGTTAAGGCTGCCAAGAAGAGTCCAGAGCAGACGGCTCAGGAGATTGGCGAATATTTGGTTGCCAACTGTGCCGCTATCAGCAAGTTCAACGTAGTCAAGGGTTTCCTGAACCTGAGCATTGGCGACGGTGCCTGGCTGGAACTACTCAAGGCCATCGATGCCGACGAGCACTTCGGTATGAAACAGGCCACGGCAGACTCCCCCCTTGTAATGATCGAATACTCCTCCCCCAACACCAACAAACCCCTACACCTGGGTCATGTGCGCAACAACCTGTTAGGTTGGTCGCTGGCTCAGATCATGGAGGCCAACGGCAACAAGGTGGTGAAGACGAATATCGTGAACGACCGCGGTATTCATATCTGTAAGTCGATGCTGGCCTGGCTGAAGTACGGCAACGGCGAGACGCCCGAATCATCTGGCAAGAAAGGCGACCACCTGATTGGCGACTACTACGTAGCCTTCGACAAGCACTACCGCGAGGAAATAAAGGAACTCGTGGCCCAAGGCATGGACGAGGAGAAGGCTAAGCAGGAAGCTCCGCTGATTAAGGAGGCTCACGAGATGCTGGTGAAATGGGAGCAGAACGATCCTGAGGTTCGTGCCCTGTGGGAGAAGATGAACAACTGGGTATATGCCGGTTTCGACGAGACCTACAAGAAGATGGGCGTTTCGTTCGACAAGATCTACTACGAGAGCCAGACCTACCTGAAGGGTAAGGCCAAGGTGGAGGAAGGACTCGCAAAAGGGCTCTTTGAGCGCCACGAGGACGGCTCCGTATGGGCCGACCTGACCAACGAGGGTCTGGACCAGAAGCTGCTGCTCCGTTCTGACGGCACCTCAGTATATATGACGCAGGACATCGGTACTGCCGAGATGCGTTTCCAGGACTACCCCATCGACAAGATGATCTATGTGGTGGGCAACGAGCAGAACTACCACTTCCAGGTGCTCTCTATCCTGCTGGACCGTCTGGGCTTCAAGTGGGGTAAGGAACTGACGCACTTCTCTTACGGTATGGTGGAATTGCCCAACGGTAAGATGAAGAGCCGTGAGGGAACGGTGGTGGATGCCGACGACCTGATGGCACTGATGGTGGAGGATGCCTACAAAACATCGATGGAATTGGGCAAATTTGACGACATGACCGAAGAGGAACGCCGCGAGATTGCCCGCATCGTGGGTATGGGTGCCCTGAAATATTTCATCCTGAAGGTGGACGCACGCAAAAACATGCTGTTCAACCCAGAGGAAAGTATCGATTTCAACGGCAACACTGGTCCTTTCATCCAATACACCTACGCCCGAATCCGCAGTATCCTGCGCAAAGCACCTAGTATCTCTAGTTTTTCTAGTACATCTAGTCTCTCCAGCAAGGAAATCGAACTCATTCAGAAGATGTCTGAGTTTGGTACTGCCGTAGAGCAGGCTGGCAAGGACTATAGCCCCAGTGGCATTGCCAACTACTGCTACGAGTTGACGAAGGTGTTCAACCAGTTCTACCACGACTTCAGCATCCTCAACGAGCCCGACGAACAGAAGAAGGCCGTGCGCCTGATGCTGGCAAAGAACGTTGCCAAGATTATCAAGAACGCTATGACCCTGCTGGGCATTGAAGTGCCTGAGCGCATGTAGTGTATGTTGCTATGCCATAGCAACAAACTAAACGAATATGCAGAATGCAACGCCACACTCAGACTTTTAAGTCGGAGAACCCTCCCGACTATAGACACGACACGGTGCTGCCCTTGCCCATGGAGGTAAGGGCAGACGCGTGGGCCGTGGATGCCGCTTGTAGCGGCAACCCTGGGCCGATGGAGTATCAAGCTATTGACCTGCAGACGGGTGCACAAGTGTTTCACTTCGGTCCCATAAAGGGTACCAACAACATCGGCGAGTTTCTGGCCATCGTCCACGCCCTCGCCCTCTGCTGGCAGAAGGGTTTGCACGACAAGACCATCTACAGCGACTCATACAATGCCATTCTATGGGTGAATAAGCGCCAGTGTAAGACCAAGTTAGAGCGTACCCCAGAGACAGAGCAGCTCTACCAGATTATTCTCCGTGCCGAGAACTGGCTACGCACCCACAACTTCCGCAATCCCATCATCAAGTGGGAGACCAGCAAATGGGGCGAAGTACCTGCGGATTTCGGAAGGAAGTAATCACATTCTTATCATAATCATGCTGCGCCACAACCTCTGCATCAGACGGAAGTTGTGGTGCTTTTGTTCCGTCAGCAACAGTGATGGGCGCCGTTTCGACACGTATCTCGTCCCACAGACCAACGGCAAGGAACGACTCGTGAGTCTGACGGCCACCCTCAACGATGAGCGACTGGATACCCTGTTGGTAGAGGTCGTCAATGAGTTGGGACAATGGGCGCTGATGGGTCAGCACCACACGCTTGGGATTAGGTCCATGCCAGTGGCGAACGGTCAGTGCGGGCTGTTCGCGGTCGTAGGTGGTATGGCCCACGAGGATGGCATCCTCCTCAGCACGCAACTGGTGTGAGAGCATCTGCGTCTGTTCGTTGCTGATCTGCAAGGCTTTTCCGTGGTCGTCGATGAATCCATTGGCGGTCTGTGCCCACTTGAGGATGATATATGGACGGTGCTCACGATGATAGGTAAAGAAACGGCGATTCAGCCATTGGCACTCCTTTTCGAGCACGCCCACAGTGACATTGATGCCTGCATCCTGCAACTTCTTGATGCCTCTGCCCTGCACCTCAGCAAAGGGGTCGACCGTGCCCACCACCACACGGCGCACACCTTTCTTAATAATCAGGTCGGCACAGGGCGGCGTCTTACCATAGTGTGAGCAAGGCTCCAAGGATACGTAGATGGTGGCATCCTTCAGCAACGGCTCATCCTCAGGACGTACACTGCCAAAGGCGTTGACTTCCGCATGGGCCTCGCCACAACGTACATGGTAGCCTTCACCGATGATTGATGGCTGATGGTTGATGTCGGAAAGTCGAGTTGCAACTATCACAGCCCCCACCATCGGGTTAGGCCGTGCTCCCTGAATACCATTGGCTGCCAGTTGAATGCAGCGCCGCATGTATTTTTCGTCTACAGGAATTTGGTTCGCTTCCATATTTTTTTGTACCTTTAACCTTTGGTTAAGGTAGGCTGCACCTCAGAAAAATCCAAATTTATTTGGTTTTTCATTCGGTTTGCACTACCTTTGCAGTATGACTTACAATGAATTGTGGCGTCAGTTGGCGCAAATCTACGATGAGGGCGAGGCTAAGGCCATTGCCCGAATGACGTATGAAGAGTGCTTTGGCCTCACATTGTCAGACATTTACCTCGGCAAAGATACACAATTATCCGCAGACTGCCAAACAGAATTGGAAGAAATCGCAAAACGTCTGATGCAAGGCGAACCCGTACAGTATGTTTTGGCGCGTGCTGACTTCTGCGGACGCACTTTTATGGTCAATAAGCATGTCCTGATTCCGCGTCCTGAAACCGAGGGACTCTGCCAATGGATAAAAAATACACAAAAAGAACCGTCCCTTTTGTGTACTTTACTCGATATCGGCACAGGTTCGGGTTGCATTGCCATTACGCTGGCTGCCGAGATGCCTGAGGCAGAGGTGACGGCATGGGATATCTCTGCGGAAGCCTTAATTGTGGCATGCGAGAATGCCAAACGTACCCATGTTCACGTGTCGTTTGAGCAAGTGGATATCCTACATCTGCCATCTTCCGTCATACATCTTACATCAGCCTTCGACCTCATCGTCAGCAATCCTCCTTATATATGTAATAAGGAACGCGCGACGATGGAGGCTAATGTCTTGGAGCACGAACCGCATACGGCATTGTTTGTACCTGACGACGACCCGCTGCTGTTCTATCGGGCCATTGCCCAGTATGCATCGACGGCACTGAAACCGGGCGGTTGGCTTTACTTCGAAATCAATCCACTCTATGCCAAGCCCCTTCGCGATATGTTGAACATGATGTTGTATCACGACATCGAAATCAAAGAAGACCAATACGGCAAACAACGAATGATAAGAGCGAAGAAAAGGTAAAAAGGTAAATAAGTAAAAAGGTAAAGATGAAAACAGAGAACGATGCCTACCTAACGCTGGCTGCGCTTTGTGCACAGGCCGAACACTGCCAATGGGAGATGTTGGAGAAGATGCGTCGCTGGGAAGTGCCTGAGGATGCACAGGCTCGTGTGATGCAGCGACTGATTAGTGAACGTTATGTCGACGACGAACGCTATGCTCAGGCTTTCGTCAAGGATAAAATTCGCTACAACAAGTGGGGTCGACGTAAGGTGGAACAGGCCCTTTGGCAGAAACGTATCGACGAGGACATCCGCAAGCGCGTGCTCGACGAGGTGGACGATGACGAATACCTCAGCGTCCTGCGTCCCTTACTGAAACAGAAACGTAGAAGTATCAAGGCTCAGAACGACTATGAGCTGAACCAGAAACTGATGCGCTTTGCCCTTGGGCGTGGTTTTACGTTCGACATCATCCGTCAATGCATCGACGTCGAAGACGGACCCGATGACCAGTTTTAATCTTCAATGTTCAACGTTCAATGAATTGGTGGTCACGTTTCCTTGATTTTGTTTCTCCCCGTCTATGCGTGGTCTGTGGACGACGACTGTCACCTACTGAACGTAGTCTTTGCTCCGTCTGTCAGCTTCATCTGCCTCGCACGACGTTCCAATTTACACCTGATGATAATCCGATGGCGCAACTCTTCTGGCACCTGACACCCGTAGAACGGGCTGCCGCCTTTATCTATTACCAGCCCCATTCAGAGATGGCACAAATGGTGTATCAGTTGAAGTACGGCAATAGTCCTGACATTGGTGAGGATTTGGGGCGACTGATGGCGACGGATATGGCGTTGGCCCATTATTTCGACGACGTTGACCTGTTGGTACCTGTGCCGCTGACCATGAAACGACAGCATCAGCGAGGCTATAACCAGAGTGAGATGTTGGCACGAGGCATCAGCAGTGTTACTCATCTGCCCATTGCCCCCAAGGCGCTGAAGCGTCAGGTGTTCCGCGAGAGTCAGACACATCTGAGTCGTCACGAACGTCAAGAGAATGTGGAAGGCATCTTCGTGGCTGCCGATGCTGAGACGCTGAAGGGTCGCCACGTGCTTCTGATAGACGATGTCTGTACAACGGGTGCCACGCTGACATCTTGTGCCCAAGCCTTAGCACCTATCGAAGGCATTCGTATCAGTGTTCTCACCCTCGGATTTACCAAGAGCTAATTCCTCACCCTCTCACCTTCTCATCCTCTCAATTTCATTTTGCAACCGAGTTGCAATAGCTTTTATCTACCTTTGCAGTCGAAATAGTAAATGGTAAATCTGTAAATGGTAAATAATATGTCACATCATCACGAACACGAACATTGTGAAAGTTGTTCACATGAACATGAACATCATCATGAGCATAGTCTGAAGAAACAGTTATGGCTCATTGCTGCTACGGCCGTCTTACTAATAGGGGCCGTATTGATTGAACACAACACGAACTTACCCACATGGCAATTGCTGCTCGTCTATCTGATACCTTATTTATTAATAGGGCACGAAACACTGCATGAGGCGTGGGAAGGCATCACCGAGGGCGATATGTTCAACGAGCACTTCCTGATGTCCGTCGCCACTATCGGTGCGCTTTGCATCGGTTTTCTGCCAGGTGCCGAGACAGAGTTCCCAGAGGCCGTCTTCGTCATGCTGTTCTTTCAGGTTGGCGAACTTTTTGAGGGTTATGCCGAGGGGAAGAGCCGCGACAGCATTGCCCACCTGATGGACATTCGACCGGATGTGGCGCATGTCGATGTAAGAGGTCAGATGGAAGATGTAAGACCTGACGAGGTGCAGGTAGGTGACGTCATTGTGATTCGTCCTGGCGAGAAAGTGCCGTTGGATGGTGTGGTGCTTGAAGGGACTTCAGCCCTGAATACTGTGGCGCTGACGGGTGAGTCGCTGCCGCGCGATGTGACGGTAGGTGATGAGGTCATCTCTGGCTGCGTCAACTTGTCTGGTGTGCTTCGTGTCCGTACCACGAAGGTCTTTGGCGAGAGCACCGTGTCGAAGATTATCCGCTTGGTTGAAAGCGCTGGTGAACATAAGTCGCAGAGCGAGACGTTCATTACTCGCTTTGCCCGCATCTATACCCCCATCGTAGTCTTCGCCGCCATCGCCATTGCCCTCGTACCACCATTATTTGCGCATTTCTCGCTCCTCGTTCCTCGTTCCTCCTTCCTCGAAACCTTCCCCACTTGGCTCTACCGCGCCTTGATGTTCCTGGTCGTCAGCTGTCCATGCGCCTTAGTCATCAGTGTACCGTTGACGTTCTTCGGCGGCATTGGCGGTGCTTCGCGTCAGGGCATCTTGGTGAAGGGTGCCAACTATCTCGACGTGTTGGCGAAGGTCGATACGGTAGTGTTCGACAAAACAGGCACACTCACTCACGGACAATTTGCCGTCGAAGCCGTACATCCAGACAGCTGCGATGAACATCAACTACTGCATTTGGCTGCTCACGTCGAACACTTCTCGACACATCCCATCGGTGCTGCCTTGCGCGACGCCTTTCCTGACGAGGCTACCGACGGCTGTCAGGTCAGCGATGTCGAGGAGGTCGCTGGCGAAGGCATCCGTGCCCGTATTGGCGATAAGGTGGTATGTGTGGGCAACACGAAGATGATGGAGCGTGTGGGTGCTCAGTGGCACGACTGCCATCATGTGGGTACCATTATCCATGTAGCCATTGACGGCGTGTATGCCGGCCATATCGTCATCAACGACCGCATCAAGGACGACAGTGCTGAAGCTATCAGTCGACTGCATGGCTTAGGTGTACGGAAAACCGTCATGTTGACGGGTGATCGCAAGGAGGTTGCCAGTCATGTTGCTCAGGCATTAGGCATCAGTGAGTATCATGCTGAACTCCTGCCTGCCGATAAGGTCGCAAAAGTTGAAAACCTGCTTCATCCATCGTCCATCAGCCATCGGCCATCTTTCCTCGCTTTTGTTGGCGACGGCATTAACGACGCGCCTGTCTTGGCTCGTGCCGATGTCGGCATTGCAATGGGCGGTTTGGGAAGCGATGCTGCCATCGAGGCTGCTGATGTGGTGCTGATGGACGACCAACCTTCGAAGATATCCCTTGCCATCCGTATAGCCCGTCGCACCTTGGCTATTGCCCGTCAGAACGTCATCTTCGCCATAGGCATCAAGGTAGCCGTGCTGGTGCTGGCTGCCATCGGTATTGCCACGATGTGGCTCGCAGTCTTTGCTGACGTGGGAGTGACGGTATTAGCTGTGCTCAATGCTATGCGTGCCTTACGCAAACCTTAGGTTAATCTTAGGGCAACTGCAACCTTAGGGTTGTCTCATGCTCACAGAGGGTCTCCCCCCTGTGAGCATGATTATTACTTCCTTACAGTAGCTTTAACATAGCTTTCCCCTGCTGGAGAGTTCTGATCTTTATCATACATAGTACCATATTTCCCTTCTGGCATATCACTTAGCACAAAAGCGGTACATTCACGACCTGCGACAACTTTATCAGTAGCTGCTGTGGCTATTGTAGTAGCTGCTATATTAACCAAAGCGCCAAAGAGGCCTCCACCTCCTCCACTAACACTTGTATCAACGCTTATTAGTCCTTCGCGTTTGTAAAGTGTCTCACCTGTCTTTGTTGAGCGTAGAATATATTCTACACCAGCAGTGATCGTTCCACCTACATTATTTCTTTTCCATGATTTTATGATTGTAAACATTGCTGCATCAGCGCCGAGAACATTTCTGAACTGAGAGAGATCTCCTTCAATAAACATTTCAGCATCATATGCACTTTCTGATTGGAACATTTCCATTGTCATCATAGGAGAATAAACATAATAACCTTTTTCACAAAGAGGTGCGTACAGTGTCGTATAGAAGTAGTCCTTTGCTTCAACATGATTTGTCTGATTAATAGGAGGCATTACAGCAATGGTATGAGGCTTCTCTTTGTACATGTTAGGATACTGCTCAACTCTTGTAATTTGCTGTGCGCATGATGACAGCAATACGACCACCAAACTAAGAATGATATATTTTTTCATTTCTCTAACTGATTAATGATTCTTGAAATAAACTTTTCAGACTCTGGATATGCCTTAATCTCTGCCTTTAATAAAGCCAGTCCTTCATCTTTTTTACCTGCTTTATATAAGAGGTATCCATATTCAGCATTAACACCAGGCGGAACAGTCTTTCTAATACCCTGCTGTTTGTTAATAACTAATTCGTATTGAGCCATTGCTTTGGTCAATGTTTCTTCTGTACCTCTCTTAGTATAAGTATATGTAGCATCTTCTGAGTCATACCAAGAATAAAGAGACTTTTGGGTTGAACAGGATGCCATTGCTATCACGCAACCAACTAAAAAGAATAACTTCCTCATGGCAAATTAATAATTTTTGTTTCTTGACTTGATAAAAATAATTGCTTACTGTAAATAGTCTGACCATTAAATGTGACAGTTATACTTCTTTGCCCTGTTGCAACTCCATACTGTGTACCTTTTCGATTAGCAGTTTTTGGCTTTACTACTTTCGCATCAAACTTCGTTCCATCAACATCAACTTGTACCGTTTTAGAACCATTTCCGTAAGTAGCACTAGGACCGACGAACACTAAATATGCCATATCTTCTTTTCCACTCTGCTGAGCAACAGGAAAATTAGACTTACAGCCAATCAAAAGACAAACTGTGGCAAATAATAATAAAAACAGTTTTTTCATAATCTATTATTCTTCTATATAATAATCTCCTAATTTCTCAGAATCTATTGCCGAGGCACCCTCAAATGTAACAAACGAATACTCTGTTTCAGGAGTATCACCTCCCGTAGCGGTTACTGTAACCTTTCCAACATATTTTCCTGGTAATTCTATCATCATACCTGACTGCGGATTCTTGACTTTCTTTCCTTTTGTTTTAACAGAGAAAGTGTCCCCTACTTTAATACCCTGACTAGCACCACCAGCTATGAGTTGTGCATCAGAATCATACGACAAAAAGTATGAACGCCAAGGTTTACTGGTGCATTTATTGATAATATTCTCAACTAACTGACCAATGGCTTCCGATATAGCTTTGTCACTTAATGTGGCATCATAATCGGCCTTACCTCCAACACCCATAGTTGTTCTTGTTGTCAATTCTGCGCTTCCTTTTCCTTCATCAGAATAAATAATCAAGCCAGTAGAGACATCGACGAGACGAATAGCTACTGCTGCTTCAACAATTTGACTTTTTGTGCTTGAGAAAACGCCTGATTTACCCACGTTTTTACGACCAAATTCCGTAACAGAACCTATAATCATGTAATCAGCACCAATTGTTGCCAATCCATTATCACTTTTTTTCGCCTCTTCTAATAATGAAGCCAAGTCTCCGCGTTCAAGAAGGATAAACTTACCAGAGGCTGCAAGCTTAGCAGAAAGAATGTCAAGAGCTTGCTTTCCCATGGGGTCATTCTCCTTATCATAAAAAATACCTTTAGCATATTGTGTTTCATTACTGAAACGCCCAATAGCCACTTTTCGTTTAATCACCTTCCCCGCATCAGTAGTGTTTTGCTTTACGGGTTCCACTATTTCCGTCTTTCTTTGTGCATATGTAAATACACAAATAGAAAGCAGTGCTACAAACATTACAATTTTCTTCATCTCACTTACTATTTAGGTTAATAAATTATACGCAAAAGATGTAACTGGGTGCAAATATACGAATAATTTTTTAATAACAAACATATTTAGCCAAAAATAAAGAAAAAGTTGGAAAGATATTTTCATAAAACCTACCTTAGGTAACGCTCGCTGTTAGCTTAGGTAACGTCGTCTTTTACCTTAAGTAACGTCACGTGTTACCTAAGGTAACGTTTATGATGACTTCTTGGTTTCCAAAGATGAAAAGGCAAGAAGGCGTTAAACTCTGATTTTAGTGGCGGTAAAATCAGACTTTAGTGACGGTAAACTTGGAGTTTAGTGACGGTAAACTCAATCAGCGGGAAGTAAGCACGCGGTCCTTGGGAAGTAAGCAGGCGGCCCTTGGGAAGTAAGCAGGCGGCCCTTGGGAAGTAAGCACGCTGCCATCAAGAAGCAAGCTGTCTAAGGAAGACCTCCCCAGTAGAAAAAGAAAGTGCGAAATCCGAGGAGGTTTCGCACTCAGTACCCCGACCGCGAATACGTTAACTTAGTTTTTCTTTTTATTTGTTTGGTACACCTATTTAATAAATATAGGCCTACATACCAAATGTTGTATAAGAAAAAAAAATTAATGTGACCTATTTGTGACCTAAAAAAAGTGGGTGTTACACAAATAATATACAAGCCCATCTTTTGAATCTACAATTTGGTTCCAAAAGATGGGCTCACGTTTTTATACGAACTGTGTAATAGTGTTTTTTTCTCGCTCTTCAATGTAAAGCCAAAATGCTTTTGCTGCACAATAGAGGACTCCAAAATTCACAAAGGAGAATAGACCTCCTACAAAGGCATAGAATGCCGTTTCTGCCATTCCATTGTTTTGTTGGCTACAGCCTACGAAGAAAAAGCAAAGTGCAATTGCAAAAACAATCAAACCGATTGTTGACAAACCAATTAGTAATACTAATAAAGTGTCTTTTAAAATTTTTTTCATATTATTATTATAAAAGGCGGAACCATTCGATACTTATCTGAACTCTGGTTACCGCCAAGCGACCATGCACAAAAACAAGCATGAATAGTCCACGCCTACCAAGCGTGAACTTCCAACTACTTGCTCTCTTTGTGCGAATGATTTGGCGGTATTCGAGTTCAAAGAACAAGAGCAAAAGCTCAAAATCTATGTAAAAGTACGAACAGAAACGCTAATCTGTAAGTTAATAATTACTGGTTTCTAAATCTCTGTGACCCCGTGAGACTGAGTCTCAGCAACAGGCCGGTAGCGTTCGTTTGTTCTATGTCATTAGCAATTACGTTTTAAAGGGTTCAACTTCTTGTTAACTATTACTTTTGAGTGCAAATATACGCATTTATTCTTTTATAAACAAATAAAAGTGGCATAATTTTAATTATAAAAGCGGGATGCCATGATAACACGTCCCGCTTTTCATGCAGAAAGAATAAGCAACTATCTGCCAAGCCCGCTAATACACCCCATTCCTTTTACAAGAGAATCGGCAATTGCCTTTGTTTCCTCGCTAGTAATATCAGCCTGCTCCTGCGGAAGATTACTTTTGACCTTAGTGAGATAGTCTGTTATCTCCTGCTCAGTTGCTTTGTTTTTTAGGGCAAATCCTTCCCTTACTCGCCATTTAGGAATTCCTAACTCTACAGCCTTTTTAGCAACGTATGCCGTCTGCTCTTCTTTTTGTTTGCGGGCAATGTATTCGCCCTGTTTCTTTACCTGTTCCTTTAATGCTTGGAACTCTTGCTTTTCTTGTTCTGTCATAATCAATTTAAATTTAAGTTGAATACTATATTAGTCACTCACGCGTGCCTGCGTGCGCTAACTCTTGTTCTATTTCTGCTTTTTCGGCTTTCAGCTGCTCATAAATCTCCTTTGCTTTCCAAGAACACGCACCGCTTCGTCTTCTGGCCTCATCCCATAGTGAACGGTTGAGTGACTTCTTTGCCTGTCGTTCCTTGGCTTTCTGTAATGACTCATCGAGTAGAAAGAGCATTGCTTTAAGCCTATCAGTACCATCTTCCGATATCAATAACGTGGTGCTGCCACTCTTTTGAGACTGAAGTGTTATCGAAAGTCTGTCGTTTTTATATGCGAACTCAACTATTACACCATCTATTCGTTCCCTTACCGTCATAATGTATTCTTCCCTTCATGTCTAAACTTTAATTTTCTCTTTGCCAAAACAAACTTCTGACCACTTACAACATCGCCAGTAGATATTAACTCACTATAGCTATCTGTCTTACTGATTAGTATTGACATGGTATCATGTTCATTGAAGATGTCAGAGATAAAGAATTCTAGCATATTTTGCCTATCACCACTACAGCCACATGGAAAGAACTGCGTTGCCTCTCCGATGGTCGTTTCTCCGATACGGCTATCAAGTGCGGCTCTTAGCGTTGCCTCGCTGATTAACAATTTTACGTTCATAGCTAAAACAATTTTAGATGTTCATTGATTTCTTTTATCTCAAATTCTATTCTTGGCTTGCTTCTGTCTATACGCTTAGTGGCCAAAATCTGATAACACAGGTTGTCGTCTGTGATGGCGTGGGCGTACTGTAAGCAATCGAGCAACGTCTTTAATGAATTGTCCAGGTCACAGACGTTAGTATCATAGTAAACCGTCACCTGTAGCATAAATGGAGAATCTATCTGCTTATTCTTATAGATGACACACTGACGTAGAAACGACTGCTCATAAGCACGGATTATGGGGTCTTTGATAATTCTTCTGTTGGAACTGCCACCTACAGCCTGATAGTGGTTGGCTTTGGCAGGAATCTGTCCATAGATCACTTCTGTTTTGACTCGTCATCTCCTCCTATTTTGTCTACTTGTAATTCTCTTACTATCAAATTGCGTAGTTCTTGCGCTTCTTTGAACTCTGACAGGATTGATTTTATAAGTTCCATGTCACTTCCTGCTTTCTTCGCTTTACTTTGTAACTCTCTCATCCATGATGTTACTACATTCAATGATTTCTCTGTCAACATAATCAAAATGGTGCTTTTTCGTCTTCATCAATATCTTCTCTCTTATTTAGTAACGGAACACTACAGAGGTCATAGAACCTAACGTGTGCTCCATCAAAACCTATGATACGAGCTTTCTTGCCAGTATGCCGACCTTTGGCGTTACGTACTAAAGCTGTCCCATTGGGGTCAATATTGGCAAACTCTCCAGAATATTTTTCGTTATCCTTTGCCTGATAGAGTATGTATAGATCATCACAGCCTTCCATAATCTGGCCACTGCCTCTTAACATACTTTCATCAGGTTCTCCCACACTACTCCTATTAACCTGACACAAAAGCATTATGTGAATGTTAAGTACCAGGGCAAGGTCTTTAAGCGTTGTGACACATCTGCCGATAAACTGCTCATTAGTTTCATTTTTATGGGAATTGTCTACGATGCGTTGTAGGTAATCCACAACAACAATCTTTGCCTTATATTTTCGTACCGATTTACGAATGCCATCCGTGATATTTTCAATAGTCATCGTTTTACCGACGCAAGGGAAATAGATTGGTAGTTCCCCTAATCTTCCGCACTCTGTCTTAAGTTGCTCTATTGAAGGATTCCTTTCAACAAATAATGCCCTCATGGTTATATCCGATTCTGATGATACGGCTCTTTTCATAATATCCTTTGGTGGCATTTCCATAGAGATGTATGCGGCTGCTTCTCTATTCTTAGCAATGTTTATCAATATCTGTTCTGCTAATGCTGATTTGCCTTGACCAGAGCGGGCTGCTAGAACAGACAATGCACCCAACCTCAAACCGCCCTCATCAACGTCTATGAATTGGAAATCGGATTTAAGAGCAACCTGTTTACCTTCCTGCACATCGCTAATCTCTTGTATGAGGTCATCACACGCCTCTCTAGCAGACACGACATCTTCCTTTAGAATGTTGTCTACGTCTTGTATCGCTTCAACAACCTTCATAGCAATTGCTTCTAATTCTTCCATGAAGTTGTTGCCACCCGCTGCTTCTGCAAGCCGGACACCCTCTTTATATAGTATTCGCCTTTTACGATAATCTAACAAAATGCCAATTTTCTCGTCAACATTGGCTGTGGAGGCAGCATAGGAATACAGCTCTGCCATCTCCCCCATATTTATTACCTTACCGCTGCTTTGTAACCATTCTGCAATATTAATAAAATCTTCCTTAGTGGAGCTATGTATAACAGCTTTTATACCACTGAATACATCAAGCAGCTTTCCGTCAGAAAAGCACTCTGCATCAATAACACTTTCATACGAACTGAGTAACGACGGTTCTTGCAGGAAGCAGCTTATAACATACCGCTCAACCTCTACATTTCGAATTTCTATTAAATTTTTCATACGGCTTGTTTTTCATTTAAATAATCACCTGAAAGCACAGCAAAGAAATTCCTAGAATTACTAAATAACCAATCAAAGTTTACAGAAGAACGAAAATTGTCTGTTCTCAGATAGTTTTTATTAGTGGTGTTACCAGCATTCCGAATTACTCTAAACACCATATCTTTGGCTTTTTCTTTCGTGACGTTATATTCATTCATACAGTCAGCTATACGCTGTTTGACTATTTGTTTCTGACTTTCTGACACCTTGCTATATTGCAAATCTACAAGCGGACTGTTCTTTTCTACTCTCCAAGAATTCTTTTTCCACTCATCGGCAAATTTAATCCAATCCACATCCTCATCCCCAATAGAAGATGATGATACATCATCTATACTATCCATTCCATTACATTCCATTCCTATTGTTTTGTTTTCGCTTTGATTTAGCATAGAATTAGCTTTGTTTTCGCGTTCTTCACTGCCTTGCTCACCTTCTTTAACAGCATTCTTGTTACCCTTCATGCTCGGTTTGGGAATACCTTTGGACTTACTTGCGTTAGTGTATTTTATCCAAGATTTCTCCAAGTGAGGTTTCATTCCAATCCATGCCATATTCAATAGCGGCTCAGAAAAGGTGGTATCATTATGGAATAATGCAAAATCTGTTATAGCCCTATAGAGTCGCAGCTGGTCTTTTTCATCACACAAGTCTATCTGCTCTCGAAAAGACCTGAAAAACGTAAAATGGTCTCTATTCTCGCTCATATCTCGCCTCCTTCTATTGCTGTGTAAACTACCGCGCGCTCGCCAGTGTAGAAATCACGGCGAACACCTATACCTGTCACTTTATGTTCCTCTTGAAGGTCATGAATGTATCGGCAAATATTTGCACGCTCGATAAGAGTAGCCTTAGCACATTCTAGCATGGTGCCCTTATGCGTTGTATACCACTGCCAAACCTTATTCTTCTGGTCGTGTATCTTCATTTTTCTCCATTTTAGTATTATTAAACAATATGTTTTTTTTATTCCGAGAAAAATGCATACCTTTGTCCTCGGAATTGGGATTGACTCCCCCGTTTCTAATAATCTCCTCGTCAGTGTTACCAGCACTGACTTTTTCTTTAGTAGATACCAAAGCATCCAACTCTGCCCTCAACAACAACACCCTACGCTTTCCTTGACGATAGGTTGTCAATGTGCCGTCCCTTCGCCACCGATGAATAGTGGTTAACGAGAAAGGATATTCCTTCGACACGTCCGGTTGTTTTATAAAACTGCTCATGTTCTTATAATTTTATATGGCGATGCAAAATTACCTCTATTTCGTGCTGTATCATACTTTTATCTGCTTTATCTTGTTACACTTTCAAAAGTGTGCGCATATTCCCAGTTTTCCTATCGTTTTCATTCACCCCAGATTTTGGTAAGTTCAGAACGCCTATAATGCATTTCTACCCCACGCCTCACGGGGGTAAGCATGCCATTCCTTCTGTAGTTCTGCAGTGTCTGCTTACTAATGTGATACTTTTCCACCACAACAGAAGTAGGCAACCACTCTTCCGTTGAATTTTGCTCACTCCAAGCCATGAAGGCTTCCTTTAGGTCTGCAGCAGAGATAACCAACTGCACCGAATGACCTGAATTTAATAATCCATTGATGTTCATACTTTTTGTTGTTATGTTTGTATTTCGGCTACAAAGTAACAAATAAACAAAAAATAAAAAGCCCTACAATTGCCTATTGTAGGGTATGAATTATATGACTTTATCTACTCAAAAACCTTATCTATTAGATTTGCATCTTTTGGGGGATTCCCTGTCTTTTGGATATCATTAAAGTGACTTCTGAGTTCACCTGGTTTAAAACCAAATAGTGTCTCGAAAGGCTTCCATGAAATCCTCTTACCTTTCCCTAATTTCAGGCTGTCGCTCATCTTGCTAGCGAACCATGCCAACATTTGTTTTCCTTTAAGCCACTTGTTATTACCATCCATGAGTCCTATCTTAATAGCTCTTTCGAAATACATTTTTGCCTCATCCGTGTCCAACTCCTTTGGCAGCCCTCTTTTCGTGTTATCCTTTATTCCTACCTTTTCTTTCAGAATGGATATAGAGCATTCATAGAACCTTTTGTTAGAACTGTCTAATTCAACATAATCGCCACTTGAATAATCCTCTGGATCTTTAGCGCTCGTCTCTATTCCCTCAGCAACCTTCTCCATTTGTTCTACTAATAACAGGACTCTGTCTTTCTGATAGCCAACTGTCTTCCGTTCCAAATAATCATATACGTCAAAGATATCAAACTCCACATGATAGTCAATTGCTATACAGCATTTAAAATCTTCATCATATACCATTTGTGTATAGTCGTTACCTCTTATGAGAGCTAAGACAAAATCCTCAATGTTTAGCTCTGTCAAACAAATTTTTTTCATCATATCCTATTCAATTAATTTAACCACCGAACGCTTTGTCTCATCGTCAATAGCTCGATATCGGGAAAAAGCCTTCGAGCCTTCCGAATGACCAGACATTGAACCAATTAGGTTTGGGTCTTTGACTTGCTTGTACAAACAGCCAATAAAGGTACGACGTGCCATGTGTGAACTCCCAACCGTATTTAATGGCCGCTGTTCCTCTACGCCCGTCGCAGCATTAAGTATTGTGACCATTCTTGTTACTTCACAGGTTGTCAGTATCTCTTTGATGGCATCATTGTATTTCTGAGCACTTATAAACGGGAAAAGTCTTCCTCTTTCGTCAACACCCTTGTATTTCTCCACTAACTTTGCGGCACGGGTATTCAAGGGGACGCTGATAGTCACTGGTTTCTTATCCTTTGTTTTCCTTGCAACATACTCGAGGCGTCCGTCTATGATATTACTTGCTTTTAGTGTTATCAAGTCGCTGACACGGCATCCTACAAGGCATTGAAAGATGAAGATGTCTCTCTGTGTTTCCAGTCTTGAGTTCCCAGATAGGTCAGTATCAGCAATCATGTTACGCTCCTCTAGTGTAAGATAATAGGGCGTTCCGTACTTTTCTGTCCCGCACTTTACACATTCAAATGGATGGTTGCTTGAATAGTCGTTCTCGTTAAGCCATGAAAAGAATGCCTTCAACCGTTTCCGGTGCCCCACCAGCGTATTATTTCCTCTTATAACCAGTTTCTGCTCCTTCCGCTTAGGCCTCACCTCAGCAGGATATTTTGAAAGGATTGACTTGAATATCCTTGGGTACTCATCCGCCAACTGCTTTTCGTTGGCCATATAGCTGAAGAAGTCTTCCAAAATCCCTTTGTCCATACCCTCAATGGTGAACGCAAAATTCGCCATATCTGGATTAACAGCTCTTACGAATAGCTCATAACGCGCCATTATCCTCATCAGTACCCTAAACTCCTTGGTGCGTGAAATAGAAAGCTTGCGTTTTTCAAGGTAGAATTCCGCAACCTGAAAAAATGTCTTACCCTTGATGACATTTCGATTACCATTCGCCTCCTCCCTTTCCGTTTGCAAGATATCCTTCAAAAAACTCGGGCTGATAGTGGATGCAGGGGTATCACGAGTTAGGGCAAGTATCTCATCAATACTTTCGTGGGTAATATCCTCACCGAGAGATTCAAGTGAGTTGCAGATGGCAGTCAGTCTGTTGACGTACTCTGTAAGCCTCGTTTCCGCCTCCTTAGCCTCTTGTACTTCAAGCATATTGAACCTGCCTTTCTTTGGTGGTACAATACCATGTATACAACCATGTTTCGTTTCCTGTACAATCCTGAAATGTTCTGGATTGACATAGATACCTGTCTTGAAACACGGTCTTTGCGAGCGTGAGACGGTAAGCTTAACAATGATTTGACTTTTGCCGTCTGCCCCTTTCTTACTAGATAGTTTTAATGATGTAGTTGCCATATCTCATATATTTTTGTGAATAATAAATCTTGAAAAATGGGACACGTATCGCTACGAACCCATTTGAGGTTAAACTCATAGTAAATTCTTTACCATAAAAAGATTAAGTTATCCCAATGCCACTGCACGGGACTTGAAGAAAGCCTTTTCGCTTTCTGTAATGAAAGGTATTGCATCAATGTTTGCAACCTCGCCACTTAACACGTTCTCCTTAGACCATTGAACCAGTTTCGCACAGAATCGCACCCAATTAGATATTTTCTCAAAATCGGTTGTGCCTTGATGCTGTCTGAATTCAATTGTACCATGACGATTGATAGACATCGGATTTACCTTGAAATAACGGCTGTTGAGCTTTCTTTGTACGTCTGCTATGGTGTTGTAGGCAAAGTCGAAATTGAAGCCTTGCAGCGACCTGCAGAAGGTGTTATTGTCCTTTCTGCGTGAGGGTGCCATAAATGTATCAATAATACCCTCTAGCCTCTGGTAATTCTTGAAGATGTTGACAAACCACTTGTCTGTCATCCCGCTAACACCTATATGAATATGCAAGCCAGTAGAGCGGTTTACCTTGGCATCAGCCTCATTAAGGGTCTTACAGCAGTTCTTAAGGCTCTCGAAGCCGTTGTCATTGCCCTCTAAGATAGGTGATACGCACTCAATCGGATTCTCACCGTGGATAGAAGAATCACTGACGAATTTGTAATAGGATCGGTTATCCGTATGGTTGTAGCCTTGATATTCGTATTGTATCCCATTCAGCCTTGCCCTATCAATAAAGCGTGAACGCATCATTAGGCACTCTATTTCTACACCAAAGGTGAATCCAATTTTTGATTGACTGTCACGAAGAACAAACTCGACCTCATAAGGTGTGAAACCTAACTTGATGAGGGCCTTGCACTTTGCGTCTTTACTCATCATAGACTCGCGAACCTCATTAACCTGCTCACTCAGACTCTTTTTGTTAAAACCTTGCTTATTCATAATAACTTAATCTTTTTAATGATAGTGCAAAGATAAACAAAATAAATCAAACAACAATGATTTATAATGTTAAGCAATAATTATTTAAACAATATTAATCATTTAAAGATGAAAATTTACATCTATTAATGATTTATAAGCGCATCTTTATTAAAACAATAATGATGTTATAAAATGTATACGCGCATAATAACATATTTATGCTATTGCGTGGAGCCGTCTACATCATATAGAATACAAAGAATAGCATAAGTATGTTATTCTCTGCGAAACGTGAGGTGTAGAATAGATAAAAAAAAGAGGTATCATCGCAATAGTGATACCCCTTTTGTTTTCGTCTAATAGATTACTTAATGCACTTTCAGCCCTATGCGAATTTCCTTCTGACAATGAGGGCAGTTTACAATAAGTTCGTCACGGAATAGTTCAAAACTCTTGCCATCTCCTGCTTCCATAAGTGATTTGGGATTGACAAAGAACTGCCACATCGGAACACCGAGCTTATCAGCGATTACCTTCAACGTTTTCAGAGCAGGCAGCGTTCCGCTATCCTTCTCATGGTTTACCATTCGTGACACGGCTTCTGGTGTGTAACCGATAAGTTTAGCCAAGTCAACATTGGTTAGTTTCCGCTCTTCCATAACCTCTCGCAATCGGAATTCTGGCACCTTCTGGTCTTTGAATTCTGCTTTTTTACCTCTTTTGCTATCCATAATGTGATATTTTAAACGGTGCAAAGGTACGAAAAGAATTTGATAAATCAATAACAATTGAACTAATAATCGTTAAAACGACAATATAAACATTAAAAATAATATAAATATCATTGATAAATCATCGTTGATTGATTTATTTTATCTATCTTTGCAATGTAAAATCAATCAAATGGTGATATGGTCAAATAATAATTTAAATATAATAAGGTATGAGTCAGAAAATCAAGAACACAATGAGAGAGGTGATGCAGCTCGCACACCAGTTCATTCGTAAGAACGGCATGAGCCTCAGCGAGGCATTGAAGACCGCCTGGGCAAATATCAAGCTCAAGGCAGCGATGAAAAGTCGTATAGTGAAGTTCTACTTCATTAAAGTTTCAGGTGAGATCAGAGAAGCCTACGGATCACTTGCAGATGGCATTATACCAGCAATAGAGAGTGATGGCAGCCGTAAGCAGAACGATACTTGCCAGACGTACTACGACTGCGAGAAAGAAGCGTGGCGGTGCTTTAAGAAAGCAAATCTGCTGCGTATAGCATAAGAGAGACAAGTGAGGTACACTTTAAACTGCGTCGTTTTTGTCAAACAGATTAAAGGTTATAATTATGGTACAAGTAAACAACAAAGTGTTAATCCCTCTAGATGGGTCAGTAAATGTAGAGTACACCCGTGGCGGTTCTGTAGTAGTGAATGACGTTGTTATCCCTGGCCGTTTCTCTTATGAGGCAGGACATCCTAAATGCAATCCGTGTGGTTTGTGTATAGCAATAGAGCTAACAAATTAGAGTATTGTGTGGGCTATCTGACACACTTTGAAAAGTGTAACACCTAAAGGCGAAAGGGGGCTGTGAAATACAACCCTTTTTCACTATCTTTGCAATGAGTTTTTTTAATTAGTTTCTGTCATGACAAGTATCAAAATTCGGGAGGACATTTTTCAGAGCCTCATCAATAATGGTTCAGCAGTCATCACTTTCAAGGGCAGTGCTGCAGAGAACTACACAATCAATGAGAAAGAAAGCGGTGTACCTTACCGTGAGTTTGTAATTTCTGAATCCGTAGACGAGAATGATTTGACAGCAAGGGTTGTTATTGTAGGGTGTAAGGTTGTGCTCGACGATAATAAGGCATTGGAGGTTCTGATAGATGATGCGCTCTCATGGAACGCAATAGAGATTCGTGATGGTCAGGCAAACAATTTAATCAAATAGATATATGACAAAGCAAGAGTACATTGAGCAGGGCAAGAAGGTATTGACCTTGCAGATTGACAAAGAGTGTTTCGGAACAATCAAGAGCGGTGAACAGAAGATAGAGCATCGGTATGTGTATCCGCGAAACGCAAAGCAGTACGTCTATTTTGAGGCTGATGGAAAGACTTACCAGCGTCAGGATGACATACCAGATGATATTTCTGAGTTCAAGCCAATACCAGTGCATTACGATGCCCTTTATCTTATCAATGGCAGACGCAAGGATGCACCTCGAATGATGGTTGAGGTGGAAAGTGCAGAATTTGTCATACTTACAGATGAACAGGGCAACGACCTTACCTACATGTATAATGACCAAGAGTATTTTGCCTGCCAAGTGTGGTATCATCTCGGCGATATCGTATTTACGGAGAATATCAAGCCGGAAGATGACACAGTAGAATTCTGTGGCGGCAAAGTTATGTGTTAGTTAACAATAGTATCAATTTAAATTTAAAAGTAGAGTCCAAACAAGAGTAAACAGAATGGGTGGGCCTCGTAGGAACATGAATGGGGCAGGCCAAGGCGGCAGACTTGTAGGCCGTAGAACAGCGGGTAATACCCAAGTAATTAACGGTATGCAGCAGATTGGAAGCCGAAATGCACGGCAGCAGGATCTCAACGCAGCTTTCAGCGCAGGTGACCGCAACAAGGCGGGTACAGGCAGGCTTGTAAGGAGTGGAAGGAATGCCGGACAGTTTAGGCCAATACAGAATCCTGCTCGCAGAAGTGAAGTCTGACTATGGGTAAGTACCAAGAGACAATGAGTATCATCCGTAGTGTCAGGAAACAAACTGACACTGCGGTTCTCTTTTATTCCGCAGGTGGCAAAGACTCAATAGCCTTGCTCGATATGTTGGCAAAAGAGTTTGAAAAAGTCATCTGTTATTATATGTATCTGGTTCCAAACTTAGACCATGTGCAGCCCTACATCAGGTGGACAGAAACCCATTATGGCAATGTAGAGGTTCGCCAGATAGAGCACTTTCAGATGGACTATTTCAAGAAAGGCGGCTACTTCTGCGATGCAGATTCCCGCTTTCAGCTGCCAAAGAAAGACCCCAATGCTCTTAGGGTTCGTAAAATTGGCGATATAGAGCAGTGGGTGCGTGAGCAGACTGGAATCAAGTTCGCCTTTTCCGGTATGAAAGGAGTTGATGGCTATATGAAAAGGATGAGGCTGAAACGATTTGCCCATACTGGTTATATCACAGAGAAAGGCATGGTCTATCCACTTGCAGTTTGGACTAACAAAGAGGTGCTGCAGTATATCTGCTCAAAGAACCTGATCAAGCCATTTGTCTATGGTGATGGTGTATCGCAGGGATTTACTATCACGCTCGATGTGCTGACACTACTTAAGGCATACTATCCGAAAGACTATTATAGAACGCTCGAAGCCTTTCCGTATGCAGAGACATTGATATTTGATTATGAACGTAAATTGAAAGCTGAGTCAAAGAAAACAGAATAGTACAGGCGGAGGCTAGGGAGGTTATGAGAAGTCAGATAACCCTTGCTGCCTACAACCCAAGAAAGATAAGTCCAGAAGCTCGTAAGCAACTCAAGGCAAATTTGAAACGCGTCGGCTTGATGGGCGGTATAGTATGGAATGAGTCCACAGGCAATTTGGTATCGGGACATCAAAAAGTCAGTCTCATGGATGAGGTCAATAAATATAATCCCAACACACATGAGAATGATTACACTATTCGGGTGGAGGTAGTCCACCTTTCGGAAAAGGAGGAGAAAGAACAGAATCTTTTCATGAACAATAGAGCCGTACAGGGAGAGTTTGACGATGATATGCTCATTCAGATGTTAGGTGATATCGACTACCAGAATGCAGGTTTCAACGATTTCGACATGGAAATGCTTGGCATTGTTGATATACCAGAAGAAATAGAAAAGAATGACTTTACAGATATCACTAATATAAAGGATGGCGTTTCTGAAGTGGAACAATGGCATAAAGAGTCGGTTGTGCAGGCCAATACATATCTGGCGAACGTAGATAGTGATACAAAAGACGCCAAAGAGAATACGAAGATTGATCGTTCTGTGGATTTCTATACAGATACGGAAGAAAATCAAATAGCGAGACATAATGAGATTGCCAAAATAAAAGATAGGATTGCTAACAGTACTGCAACCAATGATGATAGGGTGGTTAACTCCTACGTGGTTCTTTCATTTGACAATCCATCGGAAACAGAAACTTTCTTGTTGCAATACGGGTATCCAGTAGAGACGAAGGTCATTGATGGGGAAGAGTTCCTTGAGAGGCTGGAGTTTGGGTATTACGATTGCAATTGACTCGGCACCCCTGCCATCTGTGAAGACTGCAGGGGATTTTTATATAGATTGATGGAAAGGAGGTCAAAATATGACGCAAAAATAACTTTTTGTAACTGATGTGACCCAAATGTGACCTGTTTTAAAATGAAAAAAGTGCCAAATGTCCTATTTACGGCACACTTGACACTTTAGGTAGTACCCCGACCGCGAATCGAACGCGGAACTAAGTCTTAGGAGGACCTTGTTATATCCATTTAACTATCAGGGCATCCGTTTTCGGGTGCAAAGATACGAATAAGCGAGTAAAAATCCAAATAATATTTGAGTTTTTTCGAGCGAAAGGTATGAATAAGTAAGCGAAATGCAAAAGAAAAAACGAATTTTCTTTTGCTTTTTGCGCTCTTTTTTGTACCTTTGTCGCCATTGTTAATGTAAAGAAAGAAATCATGGGAAAATTAGTCATTAACTCGTACGACGAGTTTGCCGCCCATTTGGGCGAAGAGTTGGGTGCCAGCGAGTGGCTTCAGGTAGATCAAGATCGTATCAATTTGTTTGCTGATGCCACATTGGACCATCAGTGGATTCATGTCGATGTGGAGCGCGCCAAGGAGGAGAGCCCTTACAAGTCGACGATAGCTCATGGCTATCTGACGCTGAGTCTGTTGCCCTACATGTGGGACCAGATTATCGAGGTGAACAACATCAAGATGCTGGTGAACTACGGCATGAACGACATGCGTTTCGGACAGCCTGTCATCACTGGTTCGCGTGTGCGTCTGGTAACAAAGTTGCACAGCATCCAGAACCTGCGTGGCATCTGCAAGGCAGAAATCAAGTTCCATATCGAGATAGAAGGTCAGCGCAAGCCAGCCCTCGAAGGTATCGCAGCGTTCTTGTACTACTTTAAGTAAGTTTATAGTTTATTGTTTACAGTTTATAGTTTATAAATGGTATGCGAAGGAGCGTTGTTGTTTTGCTGGCTTTGTGCCTGATGCTGCCTATTGTGGCTAAGAAGAAGCAGGCGGTGCAGAAGAGTGACCGTGAGTATTGGTGCGAGCAGGCCTATAAGATGGCCCAGCCCGTATTGGAGCCGATGTCGAAAGGTGAACTGCAGAAGACGATGTTGACGGAGTTCTCGCCATCGTTCGACAACCGCAACCGTAAGGTGGTATATATGGAGACCTTCGGACGCCTCATGGCTGGTCTAGCCCCTTGGTTGGCTATGTCCGACGATGATACTGCCGAGGGACAACAGCGCCGTCAATTGCGCGAATGGGCCTTATCGGCCTATAAGCATGCTGTCGACCCACAGAGTCCCGACTATCTATGTTGGGGCGTGGCAGGACAAAACCTGGTAGATGCAGCTTATATTGCTGAGTCGTTTGTACGTGCCTATGATGCCTTATGGGTGCCGCTGGACGATGTGACGAAGCAGCGTTATATCAAGGAATTCCAGAACCTGCGTCGTATCGATCCGCCCTATACCAACTGGCTCCTTTTCAGCAGTGTCATCGAGAGTTTCATAGCGAAAGCTAACAATCGTCAGGGTTGGGACGAATATCGTGTCAATTCGGCTTGCCGTAAGACGGAAGAATGGTATGTTGGCGATGGCTGGTATGCTGACGGACAAGGCACCTTCGCCTTCGACTACTACAGCAGCTATGTCTTCCATGCCATGTATCTTGAGACTTTACAGAATATGGTCGACGCGAAGGTTAACTCGCGACTGGACTACCAAAAGTACTACGACCGTGCCCTGAAGCGTGCGCAAAAGTTCAGCATCATCCTTGAACGATTCATTTCACCAGAAGGCACCTTCCCCGTAGTGGGACGTTCGACTCCTTACCGCTTAGCCGCCCTACAGCCTTTGGCGCTGTTGGCATGGTATGGCAAACTGCCTGCCGAACTGAGCAACGGACAGGTGCGTGCCGCACTGACACAGGTAATGCACCGCATGTTCGACCATCAGCAAAACTATAACGAGGCAGGCTATCTGACCATCGGATTCTGTGGTCATCAGCCGGAGACAGCCGATTGGTACACCAACAACGGTTCGCTGTATATGACGTCGCTTTGCTTCATGCCCCTCGGACTCTCTGCCGACCATCCTTTCTGGAGTAGTCAGGCTGAGCCTTGGACGCAGGTGAAGGCATGGGGCGGACAACCATTCCCCAAAGACCATCGCTGGGCAGACGATATCGTGACGAAGGATAAGTGGTGAACGATGTATGATGTATGATGTGAGATGTAAGATGGAAGATGTAAAGAGAGTTCTGTTTGTGCTCATGGCCGTGCTGTGGTTCTTACCTTCAGCATACGCCAAACGGATGACGAAGGAAGATGTCGTCAATACCATTATCCATGTCAACACCTATTGGCAGGCTAATAACAAGGCCGAGGTACGTGCCTTTTGGGACAATGCTGCCTACCACACAGGAAACATGGAAGTCGTCCGACTATTGTCGGAAGATAAAAGTGTAAATTTAAGAGTTAAGAGTTTTCTTGACTACTCCATCCGTTGGGCAGAGCATAACGAGTGGAAAGGTGCTAAAGAGGCCGATCCCGCTAAATGGAAATACAAACAGTATGGCGAGGGACAAGACTATGTGCTCTTTGGCGATTGGCAGATTTGCTTTCAGACGTATATCGATCTGTATAATATCGAGGAAGGAGGAAAGAGGAAGGAGGAAGGAAAGGTCCAAAGAGCTTTGGAGGTGATGAGCTATGAGGCCGACTCGAAGCAGAACGACTACTGGTGGTGGGCTGATGCACTCTATATGGTGATGCCTGTCATGACGAAGATGTATCGTTTGACGGGTGACGAGAAGTATCTTAATAAACTATACGAGAATATCCTCTACTCCGACAGCATCATGCTCGACCATGAAACAGGGCTCTATTTCCGCGATGGCAAATACGTGTATCCCAAGCATAAGAGTGCCAACGGACTGAAAGACTTCTGGGCTCGTGGCGACGGATGGGTGTTGGCAGGGTTGGCCAAGGTGTTGCAGGACATGCCCCGAACATACCGCCATTACGACTTCTTCGTGAAGAAGTACCAGCGTATGGCACATGCTGTTGCCCAACTGCAACAGAAGGAAGGCTACTGGACACGTTCGATGATGGACCCTGCCCATGCCCCTGGTCCTGAGACATCGGGTACAGCGTTCTTTACATACGGCATCCTATGGGGTGTCAACAACGGCTATCTGAATAAAAAGGAATATAAGCCCGTCATCAAGCGCGCCTGGCACTATCTGACGACTACGGCGCTGCAAGCGGATGGCAAGGTGGGCTATGTGCAACCTATCGGTGAGCGGGCCATACCAGGCCAAACGGTTGATGCCAATAGCCAAGCTAACTTCGGCGTGGGCGCCTTCCTGTTGGCTGCCTGTGAATATGCACGATATATCAAGTGAGAAGTGATGAGTGAGAAGTGATAAGTGATAAGTTAAACTAGACAAAAGATGAAGAGACAGAAGATTGTAACTTTCGGAGAATTGTTGCTCCGTTTCTCAAAGCCCGGCCAGTTGCGACTGACGCAGGGCGATATGTTTACCAGCAAGTATGGTGGCAGCGAGGCTAACGTAGCCGTCTCGTTAGCCACGCAGGGTGAGGACGTGACGTATATCACACGTCTGCCCAATACGCCTGTAGGACATGCTGGTGCCCAGTGTATGGCACAGTTGGGTGTCGATATCAGCCATATCGTATATGGTGGACAGCGCATTGGCACCTACTATTTTGAGCCAGCTGCCGGTATGCGTGCAGCGAAGGTGGTGTACGACCGCGACCATTCAGCCTACTACGACTTGGCACCGGGTATGATTCCCTGGCGTGACATTCTGAAGGATGCCGACATCTTCCAAGTGTCGGGCATTACGGCAGCCATCTCACAACAGGCTGCCGATGCCACTTTCGAGGCATTGGACATTGCCGACGAACTGGGCATCACCGTCTCCTTCGATATCAACTACCGCAAGAACCTGTGGAAGTATGGTGCCGACCCACGCGCAACGTTGCGTCGCATGTTGTCACGCTGCGACATGATGTTTGGCGACGCTATCGAGTTCGAATGGATTTCTGAGCATCCGCAGCCTCCTTTCACAGCTACTGACTCTAACTTCAAGATGCAGATACCCGAGTATCGTGAATGGTTTGACGAACTACATGCGCAGTATCCGCGTTGCAAGCAGTGGCTGATGGGTATGCGAAACATTGTGGACTCTAACCATCACACCTTGACGGCCCTGCTGTTTACCGACGACACATTACTGGAGGCTCCCGTTATTGATATTCCCGATGTGGTCGATCCTGTAGGTGTGGGCGACGCCTTCATGGGTGGTTTCCTGCATGCCATCAGCATCTTCCCTGGTGACAGGGAGAAGCAACTGAACTATTCGTTGGCTGCCGCATCGCTAAAGAATACCATCCCTGGCGACTTCAACCTGTCGACAGAAGAGGAAATCCTGGCCACAATGGAGCACCGCTATAATGCCACTACGCTTTACAAGACGATAGAATAGTACCCCACGGGTAACTACCAGGTTTGAGCGTCACTAATGTTCCATTAGCGGCGCTCATTTGTACAACGCCAGGTGCCAATTGGGCGGTGATAGTAAAATCCGCCCAACCCAAGGCTTGTAACGTTGCCCAAGCGGTGGCTCCACCTTCAATCATCAGATGTTCAGGGCAATGCTGGGCAACGAGTCGTTTGGTCATCTCGGCCATCACAGTACGCAGGTGGACAGCCACATCTTTGCCGGTTCGATGGGTGTAAGGAATAGTAAGAATAAGACTATGCTGCTTTGAATAGGCTGAGACATCCCAAAGACCTATATCGTCAGAGCCATCATATATCTCTTGTGGCATCGGTGCGACGGGTATTCCCAAATCAAGTGCTTTGCTCTGCGTACTGCCGCAGAGAATAAGGGTGGAAGTTTGATGGCTGATGGCTGATGTGCGATGTGTGATAGATTTTTTAATTCGTCCACACTCCATGCCTATCATCCCACTAAACAAATCTGCCGCTCCTGCAAAGATTGTTTTGCCGTCATTGTATGTCGAAATGACGTTATGGATATCTTCCTCACTCTCAGCATCGGGCATAATGATACCTTTGCTCTCCGCATCAGGAAAGCGTTCCTTCAATACTGACGTCCTAGCTGGAAACTCTGGATCGAACGAGAAGTCCGTCTCATGTATGGGTACATTATTTATATAATAGATGCCGTTGCGGATGATGCGTCCCTTCGACGGATTGGCAGGCAGATAGACGGCACGCTCATAGCCCGTGGCCTGCATCAGCGCCAGCAACTCAGCCACCACGTGACCACGCAGGGCAGAGTCGGTTTTCTTGAAGATGGATGATGGATGATGGATGATGGATGAGGCGATATGGCGGGTTTCAGCAACGGCTTCAGGCTCGCTCATCGAACGGGTGTCGGTGGCTATAACGGTGGTCTCGTTTGTTGAGTATGTGGCTGTTCTGTATGTGGCTGTGACACAGCCACACACTAAACGGACAGCCTCGCCGCGCGCAAAAGCGATGCCTGCTATCTCCGCAGCTCCTGTAATATCGTCGGCAATGACTATCATTCCTTGATGCCTAAACGGTATTTGGCCATACGGGTGGCATAGTCTATAGAGAGCGTCATGGCGCTGTCGTTGGCAATGCCCTTGCCGGCCACGTCGAACGCCGTACCATGATCCACGCTGACACGGATGATGGGCAGGCCGAGGGTGATATTCACACCCGAGGCACTCTCCATCTTACCTGTTTCCTTGTTCCAGTTGAAGGCGCACACCTTCAAGGGGATGTGTCCTTGGTCGTGATACATGGCCACACAACCATCGAACTTGCCGCACTTCGCTTTGGCGAATATGCTGTCGGGCGGTACGGGACCCTCTACGTCGAAACCACGCTGTTGCAGTTCCTCGATGGCAGGGATAATCTCCTGTGCCTCCTCATAGCCGAACATGCCGTTCTCGCTGGAGTGAGGATTGAGACCAGCCACGCCAATGTGCGGATGCTCGATGCCAAACTGGCGGCAGGCATCGTCGATGAGTTCCACACACTCGATGACACGTGCCTTTTTCACCAGGTCGCAGGCCTTCCTCAAAGGCACATGCGTGGAGACGTGGATGACGCGGATGTTCTCGTCGGCCAGCATCATCGCATACTTCTTCGTACCTGTAAACGTGGCGTATATCTCAGTATGTCCGTCGTAGTGGTGACCAGCCAAGTTCAGCGCCTCCTTGTTCAGCGGAGCCGTCACAGTACCGTCCACCTCGTTGGCCATAGCCAGTTCGATGGCCTTCTTGATATACTGGAAGGCGGCATTACCACACTGCGACTGCACCTTGCCAAACTCAAAGGTCGCGAGATCGACGCACTGCAGGTCGAGCACATCGATGGTGCCAAACTCAAACTTTGCATCCTTGACGTTCTGCACGGCATTCACTTGCAGGTCGAAGCCTAACAGCTTGACGGCCTGGCGCATGATGGCGGCATCGCCCGTCACGACAGGGCGACACTTCTCATAAGTCTCTTTTCTGTTCAGGGCGCGTACGGTAATCTCAGGACCTATGCCTGCGGGGTCGCCCATGGTGATGGCTAATATTGGTTTCATATTTTTTTAAATCTTGATCATCTTGAGACTCTTGTCCCGCTAGTATAAACTATTATAAATATCTCTTGCGTCTTGTTCGGTGACTTCTCTTGGATTGTTCTTCAGCAGACGCTGCACCTGCATAGCAGCCTTGGCCATACCGTCGACGGCGGTCTGGGGAATGCCCAATGCCGTCAACTTGTCGGGAATGCCGACAGCAGCAGCGAGGCGATAGATGAAATCGACACCACGCTGGGCAGTCTCTTCGTCGTTAGCACCAGGCTGACATCCTAAGGCCATAGCTACCTCGGCATGGCACTTGATATTGGCGGACATATTAAACTTCATGACGCTGGGCAACAGGATGGCATTCGAGAGTCCGTGGGGAATATGGAACTCACCGCCCAACGGATAGCTCAAGGCATGCACGGCAGCAGTATTCACTGGTCCTAAGCACAGACCACCATAGAGACTGCCGAAGGCTAATGCCTCACGGGCTTCTACGTCCTTGCCGTCTTTCACGGCACGCTCCAGGTTGGCAGCAATCAGTCTTATACCCTGTAGGGCATAGATGTCCACCGACGGGTGTGCAAACTTATTGGTATACGCCTCGATGCAGTGCGTCAACGCATCCATACCTGTGTCGGCCGTCACCTTAGCGGGCACCGTCCACGTCAGTTTGGGATCTACGTAAGCGGCATCGGCAATAAGGAAGGACGACACAATACCTTTTTTCAGGTGGTCGCGCTCGTCCAACAGAATGGCGTTGGGCGACACTTCACTGCCCGTCCCAGCCGTTGTCGGCAAGCACGCGAACCACAGGCCCTTAGCCTTAATAAAGCCCGTGCCGAAGCAGTCTTCAACTTGTTGGTCGCTTTGGAGAAAAGCTGCCACCAGCTTTGTGACGTCGAGCACACTGCCGCCGCCGATACCTACGACGCTGTCGGCCTTGAACTGGCGAGCCACGTCTAAAATCTTCTTGAAGTCGTTCACCGTCGGCTCTGCCACGATGTCCTGATAGGTCTCAATGCTGATGCCGGCGGCTTTCAACTCCGCCAGCGGCTCTTCAACCTGTGGTAAGATAGGGGGAGCCGTCAACACAAACAGGCGCTTCAGTCCCATCTTCTTGTAGTCTTCTACCAATGTCTCGATGCAGCCTGTGCCAAACACAATTTTCTGTGGCTGCAGTAATGTGATTGCTTTCATATCATGATTTCTCTTGATTGTCTTCTACTTTCTTTAACTTCTTCTCGTCCATATATCCCCAGATGGTCAGTTCCTTTTCTGCCAGCGGAGTCTTGAAGAAATAGCTGGCCACATAACCTACGACGAGGACAATGAGGTGACTGTAGACACCCAACATGTATTTATGATGCGAAAAATTCCATTCGCCCAAATCGAGGATAATCTCCTTGAAACCTGTACCGTGGATGTCCATCTTGGTTGAAGTAAGTACAGCATACGCCGTAAACAATACGGCAACGGCAATGCCAATATATAGTCCCTGCCAATTGGCTCGACGACTGAACAGGCCGAGAACAAAGATGCCTACGATACCTGCAGAAAAGATGGCGTAGAGTGAGAACAGGGCGCCTAACACGCCTTCACCGCCCCAGAAAATATACAGGCAGGCTACACCAATGGCACCAACACCCGCAGCAACGACCATCCACCGGCCGAAGCGTAGCTGTTGCTGGTCGGTGGCATCTTTGCGGAAACGCTTGTAGTAGTCCTGTACGGCGATGGCCGACAGACAGTTCAAGTCGCTGTCCAATGATGAGATGGCGGCAGCGGCCAAGGCGGCAATGATAAGGCCGCGAATACCTACAGGCAACTCGTGTGCAATAAAATAGGGAAATACCTCGTCGGCCTTGATATCGTCGGGCAATAGGGGTGCACCCTGTGCATGATAGTAGGCAAAGAGCGCTGTGCCGATAAACATAAACAGCGCCCAAATGGGAACGGACATCAGTACTCCGATATAGGCTGCCTTCTTAGCTTCCTTGTCACTCTTGGCAGCCAGATAACGTTGTACGATGGTCTGGTCGGTGCCATACTTCTGCAGGGCGTAGAAGATACCGTTGAGTACCATAACCAGGAAGCACAGTTCCGAAAGGCTCCAGTCGTACGGACCAAAACTAATCTTGTTGTACTCCGATGCTATACGGAACGTCTCGGCTGGGCCACCCTCAATGCCGAACAGCAGGATGGCAATACAGATGATGCCGCCACCGATGAGCAAGAAACCTTGGGCTACATCCATCCATACGATGGCTTCTATGCCACCAAATAGCGTCAGAATGATAATGGTGATGCCCAACACCAATACAATGGTATAGATGTTGATGTTGAGGAATGTCGCCAAAGCCATTGACACCAGAAAGAATACCGTACCAGCTTTCGAGAAGTGCCCCAGTGTAAAAGCGAACGACGAGTACAAACGGGCGAATAATCCAAAGCGGCGCTCGAAGTATTCGTAGGTCGACAGGCGGATGACCTTACGGAACAGCGGTACGATGATACCGATGAGTGCTACCAGAACGATGGGTACCATCAGTCCCTGTACCAGCAATATCCAGTTGTCAGCATAAGCGGCACCAGGGTAGGCAAGGAACGTCACACTCGATATCAGTGTGGCGAATATGGAAATACCCACCGCCCAAGCGGGAATCTTTCCGCCGCCGGCAAAATATTGCGAGGTGTCCTTCTGCTTATGGGCAAAAAACATACCTGTCCCAATGGCCGCAAGTATAGATACCAATACGATAAAATAATCTATCCAATGCATAGTTGTCGTTTTAAGGAAAGAAATTACCAGAAATTAAACAGAAATTTCTGAATAATTAATGATAATTTCTTTCTTAATTTATTGAATTTTCTTCTTAATTACGTTCTCTTCTTCTGCAGAAAGGCGGGTCAGCGGCATCAGCATCCATGGTTCGCAGAGTCCCTTTGTGCTCATCATCACCTTCAGGGCGGTCAGACTCTGTCCAAGGGTACGGTCCTTTTGGTAGATCTTTGCAATTTCGTTGGTCTCGTCCTGCAGACGGTTGGCTGTCTCCATGTCGCCAGCCACCGCTGCGTCGAAGAGTTGTTGGAACATCTCGGGTACGAAGTTGCCCGTTGAGGGAACGATGCCATTGCCGCCCAATTCCAATGAATGGGCACTTTGGGCTGCCCAACCGCAGAAGTAGGCGAAATCATCGCGACCTTTGGCTATTTCGATGCATTGTGCCATGCGTTCCATGTCGCGCTCCGAATCTTTCAACCCTACGATGTTAGGATGGTCGGCCAACCTCTTGATGACATCCACAGGAATACTCATGTGGGTAGTCGCTAAAATATTGTAGAGCATCAGTGGACCCGTGATGCAGTCGGCCAGCGTCTTGTAGTATTCGTACATCTGCTCATCAGTCAGCGCATAGTAGGTAGGCAGCGTGGCAACAATGACGTCAGCCCCCAGTGCCGTATAGATTTCTGCCTGACGTACCTGCTCGCTAAAACAGTTGCCCGTAAGACCTGCGTAAATCAGTATTCTACCGTTGGCAGCCTTGACGGCTGTGTCGACAAAAAGCTGCCCATCGCCCAGACTGACGCTGTTCCCCTCGCCTGTAGTACCCATGAGCAAAGGCGAAACATGGTTATCGGCAAAGAAATTAGTGATTCTCTTGACGGCCTCTGTGTCGAGTTGTCCGTCCTGTGTGACGGGGGTCACCATTGGCACCACCACACCACGATACTTGCTGTTGTTCATATACACTTTAATAGTTTGTTGTTATCTACGTGTATATTAAAGACGTACGGGCGCGTGTTTAGTCATCACTAACGACGAATCTCTTGACATTAACTATTTTTATCATATTTTTCTTGTGTAAAAGTATGGGAATGTCTGAGATAATTTGTACCTTTGCATCCGAATCGGGTTTTCCAAAAACGGACAACTTTTTGGCAATCCGAAAACGAAAAGTTATCCAAAACGGAAAACCATACATGTCTGAGAAAGCATAATTAAAACCAAAATAGTAGAGATATATAAACAAATGGAAATTAAAAATTTTACCATTACGAAGCGTGACGGCACCAAGGATCGCTTCTCTTTAGACAAAATTATGAATGCCATTGTAAAGGCATTCGAGAGTGTTGACGAACCTGCTGACCTCGGAACGGTATCAAAGATTCTGAGTCATTTGGACATGCACGACGACATCAAGGTTGAGGATATTCAGAACCAGGTGGAGGAAGCCCTGATGCGCGAAGGTTTCTATCGTGTTGCCAAGTCGTTCATCCTTTATCGTCAAGAGCACTCGGAAGACCGTGACACATTGGAGAAGATGATGTTCCTCTCTGAGTACACCGAATCTGTCAATGCTGCTACGGGTTCGAAGTACGACGCCAATGCCAATGTGGAGCACAAAAACATTGCTACACTGATTGGCGAGTTGCCCAAATCGAACTTCATCCGCTTGAACCGTCGTCTGTTAGTTGACCGTATCAAGAAGATGTACGGCAAGGAGTTGGCCAACGAATATATCGACAAGCTGACCCACCACTTTATATATAAGAACGACGAGACCAGTCTGGCTAACTATTGTGCCTCTATCACCATGTATCCTTGGCTCATTGGTGGCACGACGGCTATTGGCGGCAACTCTACAGCCCCCACTAACCTGAAGTCGTTTGCCGGCGGTTTTGTCAATATGGTATTCATGGTGAGTTCGATGCTTTCTGGCGCCTGTGCCACACCAGAGTTCCTGATGTACATGAACTACTTCATCGGCAACGAGTATGGCAAGGACTATTGGCAGCATCCTGAGCAGCAGGCCGACCTGTCGTTGAAGAAGCGCACCATCGACAAAGTCATCACCGACTACTTCGAGCAGATTGTGTACACGCTGAATCAGCCCACTGGTGCCCGCAACTATCAGGCTGTATTCTGGAATGTGGCCTACTATGACAAGTATTACTTCCAGAGCATCTTCGGTGAGTTCTATTTCCCCGATGGTTCTCAGCCCGACTGGGATGGTCTCTCTTGGTTGCAGAAGCGTTTCATGAAATGGTTCAACCAGGAACGCACCAAGACACTGCTGACCTTCCCTGTTGAAACGATGGCGCTGCTCGTCGACGAGAATGGCGAATGCAAGGATAAGGAATGGGGCGACTTCACGGCCGAGATGTATGCTGAGGGACACTCGTTCTTCACCTATATGAGCGACAATGCAGACTCTTTGAGCTCCTGCTGCCGTCTGCGTAATGAGATTACCGATAACGGTTTTAGCTACACTCTCGGTGCCGGTGGTGTGTCTACGGGTTCAAAGTCTGTGCTGACTATCAATCTGAACCGTTGCATCCAGTATGCCGTCAACCACAAGATGGACTATCTTGAGTATCTCTCTGGCATCATCGATCTTTGCCATAAGGTACAGATGGCCTACAACGAGAATCTGAAGGAACTGCAGGCCCATGGCATGCTGCCGCTGTTCGATGCCGGCTACATCAACATCAACCGCCAGTATCTCACCATTGGCATCAATGGTCTTGTGGAGGCTGCCGAGTTTATGGGACTGAAGATTACGCCTAACGACGACTATCAGAAGTTCGTGCAGGGTATTCTTGGCCTCATCGAGAAGTACAATAAGAAATACCGCACCAAGGAGGTGATGTTCAACTGCGAGATGATTCCTGCCGAGAATGTCGGCGTGAAGCATGCCAAATGGGATCGTGAGGACGGCTACTTCGTGCCACGCGACTGTTACAACTCATACTTCTACGTCGTTGAGGACGACTCGCTCAGCGTTATTGACAAGTTCAAACTACACGGACGTCCCTATATCGAGCATCTCACCGGTGGTTCAGCTCTGCACATGAACCTCGACGAACACCTCTCGAAGCAGCAGTATCTGCACCTGTTGAAGGTCGCTGCACAGGAGGGCTGCAACTACTTCACATTCAACATCCCCAACACCGTCTGCAACGACTGCGGCCATATCGACAAACGATACCTGAAGGAGTGCCCACACTGCCATTCGAAGAACGTCGACTACATGACTCGTATCATTGGTTACCTGAAGCGTGTCTCGAACTTCTCGCAGCCACGCCAGGAAGAAGCAGCACGTCGTTTCTACGCACATGCAGAAAAATAAAGTGACATTAATGTATTAGTCTTTTACCACACTAAACATGTTGAAATACGTAAATACAGGGGTTGTTTTTCAGGAGATACCCGACGAAGTGACACTGGCGATTAATATATCAAATTGCCCGTGTCACTGCCCGGGTTGTCACAGTCACTATCTCTGGGAAGATATCGGTATGCCCCTGACCACAGACGCCATTGACGATTTTGTCAGCCAATACGGTACCGACATCACCTGTATCGCCTTTATGGGCGGTGATGCCGACCCCAAGACCGTTAACCAGCTAGCACAGTACATCCACGAGTACCATCCACAGTTCCATGTCGCATGGTACAGTGGTCGTTTGCGTGTGCCCCACATCGTCAACAAACAGGACTTCGATTACATCAAAATAGGTCCTTACATCCGCCATCTGGGACCTTTGAAGTCGGCTACCACCAACCAGCGTCTCTACCGTCGGACGATAGACGGCGACTTCGAGGATATCACTTACCGTTTCTGGCGACAGCGCGATGTAGCAGTATAGATTTCCAAGGAATTGATGATGTTTTGCCACAACACGTAGCAGCCGGCACCAATCGACGAAACAGGGTTCAGATACATATAGGCCACCCAAATGCTGAGCGCCGTATTCTTTTGGAACAGTGCCTGTCCGGCATTTACCTCTTCGCCCAACCGACGACCGATGGCACGACCAATGCCAAACTGTACGAAACAGAGCAGGAAGGTGGCAACCGCAATCATCAACAACAGTACCAACGAGGCACTACTATGCACGATGTTCTTCACCGTGATACCCGTCGTGATGCTCAGTGAGATAGACCAAAAATAGAAGCTCAAGTTAGGCTGGGCTACAATTTTGGCACACAGTCCCTTGACATAATGTTGCATCAGCCAACCCAATACCAAGGGCAACAGCAATACTAAACTGACTTTCTCTAATATAATAAGGAACGCGTCAAAGAAGTCCACATGCACGGTTCGTTCCAAGATGGGGAATACCGTGGGGATCATCAATGCTGATGCCAGCGATGAGATAAGCACATAGGTCGTCATCGTCGATATATTGCCTCCCAACTTACCCACAACAACTGGTGATGCCGATGCTGCAGGACCAATGATACAAGTCAGTACTGCTTCCCATAGCAGTTTCTGTTCCACATCAGCTTCCACCCAGAAAATAATACCGATATTCACAGCCACCAACAGCAGTTGAGCCACCATCACACCAATATGCCAACGGTGAGGGCGCATCTGATGGAAATCGACCTTGCAGAAGGTGACAAACAGCGTCAGGAAGACGAATAACGGGAAGATGACGTCGAACACGGGGCTCAAACTGTCACCAAGTTCGTCTAATTGCGGGACGTAATAGAATGTCAGATAACATACAGTACCCACAGCAATCGCTACGGGTAGCGTCCAATCCTTTAGAAATCTTAACAATTTGTCCATAATTCGCTGCAAATGTACGAATAAGTGAGCGAAAAACCAAATTTAATTAGATTTTTCCGAACGTAGTACATTCACCAAAGGTGAAATGTACGAAAAAAAAATTGAGAAATGAGAATTATTTAGTATCTTTGCACTCAAAACGATATTACTATGTTAGTAAAAACATTCTGTGCAGCAGTCAACGGGCTTGAAGTCACAACGGTGACGGTAGAGGTGAGTATGTCGCGAGGTGTACAATTCCACCTGACAGGCTTAGCAGATACTGCCGTCAAGGAGAGCTACGACCGCATCAAGGCCGCCCTGACCAACAACGGCTTCAAGATGCCTACGATGGACATTACCGTCAACTTAGCGCCTGCCGATATCAAAAAAGAAGGCTCTGGCTACGACCTGCCTCTGGCTATCGGCATATTAGCAGCGAACGGGAAAGTAACAAGCGATGAACTCGATAAATATATGCTGGTAGGCGAACTGGGACTTGACGGACGGCTACAACCCATCCGTGGTGCTTTGCCCATCGCCATCCGGGCAAGAGCAGAGAAATTCAAAGGCCTCATCGTACCCCAGCAGAACATCCGTGAGGCGGCTGTCGTCAACCAACTGGAAGTGTATGGTATGGACTCACTGATGGATGTCATCAACTTCCTGAACGGCAACAACAGTTTTGAGCCGACGATTATCGATACGCGTCGCGAATTCTTTGAACAGCAAAACCATTATGAACTCGACTTTGCTGACGTTAAAGGCCAGGAAAGCGTCAAACGCGCCTTGGAGGTGGCTGCCGCTGGTGGTCACAACCTGATTATGATAGGCCCGCCAGGCAGCGGAAAGTCCATGTTAGCCAAGCGATTGCCCAGTATTTTGCCTCCATTATCGTTAGCTGAGAGTTTGGAGACTACCCAGATTCATAGTGTGGCGGGCAAACTGACTCGTGACACCAGCCTCATCAGTCAGCGACCTTTCCGTGCGCCCCACCATACTATATCGCAAGTCGCCCTTGTCGGTGGCGGCAATAATCCACAGCCTGGCGAAATATCATTGGCCCACAATGGGGTGCTCTTCCTTGATGAGATGCCTGAGCTGAGTCGAAGTGTCCTTGAAGTGTTGCGTCAGCCCTTAGAAGACCGAAAGATTACGATTAGTCGAGCCAAATACAATGTGGAATATCCTTGCTCGTTCATGCTGGTAGCCTCTATGAACCCCTGCCCATGCGGTTATTATGGCGACCCAACACACCATTGCGTCTGTACCCCTGGTCAGATACAGCGCTATATGAACAAGATTAGTGGTCCCCTACTCGACCGTATCGACATTCATTGCGAGATTCAGGCAGTCCCCTTCAAACAATTGTCCGAAATGAAGCCAGGCGAACCTAGCGAAATAATTCGTGAACGCGTCATTACCGCCCGCAAGATTCAGGAAGAGCGATTCAAACCCTATAAAGGCATCCATTGCAATGCCATGATGAGCGAAAAGATGCTCCATCAGTTCGCTGAGCCTGATGCTGCCTCGCTCGACATGCTCCGTATGGCTATGGAACGCCTGAAGCTCTCTGCCCGTGCCTACAGCCGCATCCTCAAAGTTGCCCGCACCATTGCCGACCTCGACGGCTCAGAGAAAGTCCAGTCTCAGCACATTGCCGAAGCCATCGGCTATCGCAATCTCGACAGAGGCGACTGGGCTGAACGAGGGCTATAATTATTTCATTCTTGTGCTGCTTTGCGCGCAGCTTTCTCAGCCTTCTTGGCGGCTTTGGCTTCAGCCTTTGCTGCTTTCTTAGCAGCTTTTTCGTCAGCCTTTTGCTGTTTGCGAAGTGCCTTCTCGTCAGCCTTTTGTTGCTTACGAAGCGCCTTTTCATCGGCTTTCTGCTGCTTGCGTTCATCGCGAGCTGCCTTGTCTTCCTCGGAAAGTTTATGGAATCGAATACCTGGTTTGATTTTGGTCTTCTTCATCTCGTTGGTGTTGGTAAACGAGAACGAGCAAAGTACGTCAACGCGTCCGCCCTTCATAGCAAGATTGCCATCAGCCACAGCGCCGTCGCTTTTAATGTTCGCCACAATATTGCGCACCTTAACCTTCTTGTATGCAGCCTCATAGACTTCAGCATCGACCTGTCCAATAGGCAATTTGCCACCCTTCTGCTTGCGCATGAGGGCTGTACGTGGCTTGGAGATGTCAAATTTGAAGTTGGCCTTACAGGCAATCTTGCCGATATCAGGCATATCCATGACCCGTCCTAACATGAAAGAGTCGGTACGGGCTGTGCCATAGACATATTTGTTAAGTTCGTCAAGGGCGAAATTGAAGTTGATGCGTCCACCAGCGGTATTGAGCAAGCCCTGGAAGGTCTCTTTCTTCCACAAAACGTTGAAATCGCCTGTATAATGGATAGTGCCCAAATTATGCAACTGCTTCATCATGAACTTCTTGACAGGGAACTGGCTGATGATGCGTTCCTTGATGCCACCCTGTGCCGTCATTTTGTTGACGTGGAAATGGACATTCAGTTCATGCTTGTCCTTCAAACCCGTAATACCGCCATCAGCACTGATTGTCAGCTTCTTATCCTGTGTAGTGACGCTGACGTTCTGAAACGTCAGTTGCTCGGCATCGCCACTGAAATTGACACGCAACATCAGGGGTATCGTGAAGCCTGACAAGACTGGGGCAAAAGGACGGGAAATATCCTTCAGAATGACATGTCCTGTGACAGGAGTGGCAGAGAACTTAAATGGACGATCTAACTTCTTGCTGGGCAATAATATCGTAGCATTCGCTATCTTCAACTGTGAGTTAGGCAGTTGGATAGCGACATCGCTTAAATGCCCCGTACCTTTGACAAACTGCGCTTTGGCCTGTAAGGACTTCAGTTCCAGTCCAGAGCCCTTGTCGAGGGCACGACACTTGGTAATGGTCGCCACTATGCTGTCGTTCAGGAAATGATGGATATCAGCAGTGAGGGCTGCCTCAATATCGAAATGACCCACATCGAAGGCGCCTCGTTTGGGTTTTCCCTTGTTTTTTCGAGGCTGATGATTGTCGGTGATGAAATGGATACCGTCAATCTCGGCCTGCCCCTTTGTGCTATCGCCCCAACAGAACAGATGGTCTATCTTAAGACGATTGTCCACATCGCCCTTCTTGGTATGACTGATCCACGAACGCTGCACATTGGTAATCGTAACCGTATGCTTGCTGCTGCCTTCGCGCTTATACAGCAGGCTTTGCAAGGAATAGGTCTGGGTGTTGAAGGACACATCAATATTACTCAGCGAGACCTTACTGAGATTAAGTGTCAGTTTCTTCTTCTCGCCTTGAGATTCCTTAGGTTTCTGTTTACGTGACTCCGTAGAATCCTTCTTGAAGGCATCGATAACGAACTGGAAATTGGCAGCAGAGTCAGGTCTTGGCTTATAAAGTTGTGCTCTGACACCGTCTATCGACGCATTGTTGATGCACACTTCGTTACGAAGCAGTGGCAGCCACTTCACATCGACAGACAGACGGTCAAGCTGTAACATCTTACGATGCTGCAGGTCTTCCACATCCAAGCCATAAAGACGAATATCCTGAGAGAAAAGGCCAATGCTGACGCTGTCAATCTCGACGCTTGTCTGCAATTTCTCGGACAACAAACGGGTGGCATGTTTGAGCAGTTTGTTCTGAAAGGCATCGGTATTCAAAAGGAATACTGTGCCTACCATCAGTACCATCAAGGACGCTATCAGTCCTCCCAGCACTTTCAGAGCAGTTAACCATCGCCCCTTAACCATAAACCATTATAGTTTAACATCAGATAATATCTTACGCGTAGCACCCGTCATCAGTTCCACGAAGTGGCCTGACTGGCGACCAGCTTCCGCCATCGTCTCGGGCTGACTGATAAAGCGTTGCATGATGCGTCGGAAGTCATCAGTATTTTTAATTTCCATACCGCCACCACAAGCCTTCAAGCCCTGAGCTTCCTGGAATCGCTCGTTGTTGGGACCAAAAATGACTGGTACATCCCAGACAGCAGCCTCCAACGTGTTATGGATACCCACACCGAAACCACCTCCAACGTAGGTAACGTCGGCATAGCGATAGATGCTGCTGAGCAATCCAAAGCAGTCGATGATTAATATCTCTAGATTGTCTAGAGGCTCTAGATTATCTAGTTTTTCTAGAGCAGAATACCTTGCGACCTTACGTCCTGCCAACAACTTCTCAATCTGCTGCAGGTGTTCTTCACCAATAACATGAGGGGCAATAATCACTTTCCAATCCTTATGTTCGTTGAAGAAAGGAATGAATATCTCCTCGTCAGGTTGCCACGAAGAGCCAGCAATGAAGACTTTGGGCTTTTGGCTGTCAGCTGTTTGCTTTTGGCAGAATGCTTCAACGATGGGCAATTGCTTAGCAGCCGCCTTGATTTGCAAGACACGATCAAAACGGGTGTCCCCCACTACGGTAACATCCGTAACACCTATCGTAGCCAACAGTTCACGGCTGACCTCGTTCTGTACATAGAAACGCGTAAAGCATTTCAGCACATGGGCATAGTGACGACCATACCAGCGGAAAAACACCTGCCCAGGGCGGAAGATGCTGCTGACGCTATAGACAGGAACACCACGATGGCGCAAGATATGCAGATAATTGTACCAGAACTCGTACTTGATGAAGAATGCCATCACAGGACGAATGGTACGCAGGAAACGACGTGCATTGGTAATGGTGTCGAGGGGCAGATAGCAGATAATGTCGGCACCCTCGTAGTTTTTTCGCACCTCGTAACCTGAGGGCGAGAAAAAGGTAAGCAGAATCTTGTATTCCGGATGGTCACGACGCAGTTGCTCCATCAGCGGACGCCCCTGCTCAAATTCACCCAGCGAAGCAGCGTGGAACCACACATACTTGGCAGTGGGGTCAACCTTTTCCTTTAAAATACGGATAGCCTCACGCTCACCACGCCACATCTTGCGTACCTTCTCGTTGAAAAGGCTCGCGATGATAACGCCTAATTGGTAAATATAGATAATAACGTTATACATCAGCCCAATACTTCAATGGCTCGTTTCATACGACGAATGGTCTCCTCCTTACCAAGGAAGGCAGAGATGTCAAACATACCAGGTCCCTTGCCCTCGCCGACGAGGGTCAGTCGCCAGGCGTTCATGATGTTGCCAAGCTTATACTCCTTCTGCTCAATCCACGCATGAACTATCTGCTCCTGATTCTCAAGCGAGAAATCATCAATGCCCTCAAGGACACCAATAAGTTCCGTGAGCTGCTGGGCCGAATCTTCCTTCCAACGTTTCTTGGCCGTCTTCTCGTCGTACTCAGTAGGAGCTACGAAGAAGAACGAACACAGAGGCCACAACTCATGAACAAACGACACACGATCTTTCATCATGCGGGTTACCTCAAGGATGCGCTCTGAAGTCTCGTTAGGACAATGCTCCTTAACAACAGGCTCGAAGAGAGCGGCAATCTCCTCGTTCGACTTCTTGAGGATATACTCGTGATTGAACCAGATGGCCTTCTCGTAGGCAAACTTGGCACCAGCCTTCGAACACTTGGAGATATCGAAGAGAGGAACCAACTCGTCGAGCGAGAAGATTTCCTGTTCTGTGCCAGGATTCCATCCCAACAAGGCCAGGAAGTTGATGACGGCCTCAGGGAAGTAGCCGTCCTCACGATAGCCACGTGAGGTTTCGCCGCTCTTCGGGTCGGTCCAGCGTAATGGGAAAACGGGGAAGCCCAATCGGTCACCATCACGCTTTGACAACTTACCCTTGCCATCAGGTTTGAGCAGCAATGGCAGATGGGCAAACTGCGGCATGGTGTCCTGCCAGCCAAAAGCCTCATAAAGCATCACGTGCAGCGGAGCACTCGGCAACCACTCCTCACCACGAATGACGTGCGAAATCTCCATTAGGTGGTCGTCGACGATATTGGCCAAATGATAGGTGGGCAACTCGTCGGCACTCTTGTAGAGCACTTTGTCGTCACAGATATCGCTCTTGACGCGCACCTCACCACGAATCAGGTCGTTGACCAGGATTTCCTGACCGGCTTCCACTTTGAAACGGACAACATACTGCTGTCCGTCAGCAATCAGTCGCTCAACATCCTCCTTGGAGAGTGTCAGCGAGTTACGCATCTGACTGCGAGTATGGCAATCGTATTGGAAGTTCTGAATCTCTGCACGCTTGGCCTCCAATTCCTGAGGTGTGTCGAAGGCAATATAAGCCTTGTCATTATCAAGCAACTGCTTCACATACTTCTTATAGATGTCGCGACGCTCACTCTGACGATACGGGCCCTTGTCGCCACCGAACGAGACGCCCTCATCGAACTTGATACCAAGCCACTTGAACGACTCGATGATATACTCCTCGGCACCAGGCACGAAACGGGTGCTGTCGGTATCCTCAATACGGAACACCAAGTCACCGCCATGCTGCTTGGCAAACAGGTAATTATACAAGGCAGTGCGCACACCACCGATATGCAAAGCACCCGTCGGACTGGGTGCAAAACGTACTCTAACTTTTCTTTCTGACATGTAAATCGTTAATTTTGGGTGCAAAGATACAAAAAAGTTTAGAGTTTAGAGTTGAAAGTAAGGAGTTTTTTGTATCTTTGCGACAAAATTATATAAGAACATGAGTACTTTTAGTATAAAAAACGACCCTTACTGGCATCGGATGCTGATAAGAATAGTCTTGGTGATTGCCTCTGTCGGCATTGTGGTATGGTCAATGCCACGTGATAACCGTAGCTATTTCCATGTAGAAAAGGGTAAACCTTGGAAGTATGCAGATTTTACCGCCCCCTACGACTTCCCCGTCTATAAGTCGGAGGCCGCCATCAAGGCTGAACGCGACAGTGTACTGCGCGAATATGAGCCTTATTACAAATATAATAAGGAAACAGAAGAGAAGATGATTCATAAATTCATGAACGACTATGCACAAGGCATTCCCGGCCTGCCTGCTGAGTATCTGTTTATCATCTCCAACCGCCTGCACAGTCTCTATGACCAAGGTATCATGGAACAGAAAGAGTATGCTGAATTGGGTAACGACACATCGAAAACCATCCGCGTGGTCAACGGTAAGGAGGCCGCCAGCGTCAACATCCTGGAGGTTTATTCTGCCAAGACAGCTTACGAACAACTGTTCCTTGATCCAAAGTTATCGACTCAACGCACCATCCTGAAGCGTTGCAATCTGAACGACTATATCGCACCCAACCTGATATACGATAAGGAACGCTCCGAATCAAGTCGCGACGAGCTGTTGTCAGGCATTGCCCTTGCCAGCGGTTTGGTGCAGAAAGGACAAAAGATAGTCGATCGTGGTGAGATTGTAACAGAAAAGACCTATCGTATAGTAGAATCGTTTAAGCAGGAGAACGAGCGCCGTAACACAGACATCACGCAAAACCAGATATCGCTGACGGGTCAGATTATCTATGTGACCATTCTCATGATATGCTTCACGGTCTATCTGAGTCTCTACCGCATCGACTATTTTGACAAGCCACGCAGCATCCTGATGCTCTATGCGCTCATTGTCTTCTTTGCTGTAGCTACTGCGCTCTTCATGCGGAACACATTTATACATGTCTACATCCTGCCATACGCGATGGTGCCTATATTCATCCGCGTGTTTATGGATTCGCGTACAGCTTTCATGACTCATTTTACGATGATACTGATTTGTGCCATCATGTTGCAGCATCCCTTTGAATTTGTTGCCGTAGAGACGATAGCGGGTTTGGTGGCTATCAGTTCACTGCGTGAGCTCAGCCAGCGTTCACAGTTGTTCAAGACAGCGCTCATCGTCACGGCTGTCGCAATGGGTGTGAATCTAGCTTTCGACTGGATGAGCGCAGATGCCTTGGCTCAGATAGACTACTCTTCCTATAATTATCTGGCTTTTAACGGCATTGCCATGCTCTTTGGCTATCCACTGCTCTATCTCATCGAAAAAGCCTTCGGGTTTACCAGCGACATCACACTCATCGAGTTGTCGAATACCAACAACGAAGTGCTCCGTCGGATGAGTGAGGTGGCGCCAGGCACCTTCAACCATTCCATACAGGTGGCAAATCTGGCTGGTGAGATCGCTAACAAGATTGGCGCCAAAGCCCAACTGGTGCGTACAGGAGCCTTGTATCATGACATCGGCAAACTCTCCAATCCTATTTATTATACTGAAAACCAGTCGGGCATTGACCCTCACGAGATGCTCACCGACATTGAGAGTGCACAAATCATCATCAGTCACGTGACGGAAGGACTGAAGATGGCAGACAAATACAACCTGCCTCAGGTCATTCGCGAATTCATCTCCACGCACCACGGACAGGGCAAGGCCAAGTTCTTCTACATCCGCTACCATAACGAGCATCCTGACGAACCTGTCGACGACCTGCTGTTCACCTACCCCGGTCCTAACCCCTTCACACGCGAGCAAGCCTGTCTGATGATGGCCGATGGCGTTGAGGCCGCCTCACGTTCACTGCCCGACTACACCGAGCAGTCTATACGCCAGTTGGTCGAGAAGATTATCGACTCACAAGTTGCCGAAGGCTATTTCCGCGAGTGTCCTGTCACCTTCCGCGACATTCAGTATGCCAAGACGGTGCTTATCGAGAAACTGAAGATGATTTACCACACCCGTATCAGCTATCCGTCAGAAAAGAAAGAAGCTGCCGACATGAAAGGAGAGGTAGAATAAAAAACGGTGTTTGCGAACACAAAATTATGCACACTTTGGCACATTTGTGCAAAAAGTGTGCATTTTTATGTTAATAAGTATTAATAAGCATTGCACTTTTGACGGACTTTTGTGCAATAGCAGTACCTTTGCAGCCGATTTTAGCAAACAAAGTTTAAAAGTAATGAAAAAGATTGTATTTTCGCTGATTGTTTTCACGATGACAACTATGAGCGCTTTTGCCGGTGGTATTCTTACAAACACGAACCAAAGCGTTTCGTTTCTGAAAAACCCTGCTCGCGATGCCGCTATCGGTCTCGACGGCGTCTATTCAAACCCTGCTGGTGTGGCTTTTATGCCCGAGGGATTCCATCTGGCCCTCAACTGGCAGTATGCTCACCAGACACGTACCGTCACTTCAACCGACCCCATGTATCTGATGGGCAAGAAGAATGAAGGCAAGTCCACCAAGAAGTTCGAGGGCGTGGCTGATGCTCCCTTCATTCCTTCTCTGCAGGCTGCCTATAACAAAGGTAACTGGAGCTACCAGTTCAATTTCTCAATGCCTGGCGGTGGTGGTGTCTGTGAGTTCGACAACGGTCTCGGTTCTTTCGAGCGTGCCGTTGGTAGCATTGCCGGATTGCTCAAGCAGAACGGCTTCGATGTTCAGGGCTACGATATGGATGCCTACATGCGTGGTCGCCAGTACTACTTTGGTTTCCAAGTTGGTGCCGCCTATAAGATTAATGAACATTGGGCCGTCTATGGTGGTCTGCGTGCCATCTATGCCGATGCCTCCTATCGTGCTCGTCTGAGCCATATCAATGTTGTCACTTCGACAGGTGCTGTTGACTTCGGTGAGTTCCTGGAGGGTAACATCAATGAAATCAACCGTCAGATTGGTGCTGCACAGGCTCAACTGCAATTGGCTGCTCAGTCAGGTCTGTACACCACCGAACAACTTGCTGCCATGCAGGCTCAAGCAGCACCACAACTGGAAGCAGCAGAAGCTGGACTCCAGAGTCTTTACAAATTGCATCGTTATGGCAATGGTTTGAATCTACAGAGCACGCAGACAGGTTTTGGCTTTGCCCCCATCATTGGCATCGACTACAAAATCGGCAACTTCAATTTTGCTGTCAAGTATGAGTTCAATACTGAGATGAAGCTGAAGAACCACTCTACGCTGGAGGAGCCTTTGAAGATTGAAGGTCCCATGGCAAACTTCCCCGGTATTGCCAACATCAACAAGTTTGAGAACAATACCGACGTCAATGAGGACACACCTGCCATGCTTTCGTTAGGTGCCCAGTGGAGCCCCATTCCCGAATTGCACCTGAACGCAGGCTATCATCACTATTACGACAAGAACGCCCATTGGTATAATGACACTCAGGATTTGCTGAGCGGTGGTTCTAACGAGTATCTGGGTGGTGTTGAATGGGATGCCAGCGACAAGGTCAACCTCTCTTGCGGTTTCCAGATCACCCGCTACGGTCTCACTGACGAGTACATGAACGACATGTCGTTCGTTGTCAACAGCTATAGCGTTGGTGCTGGTATCAGCTACAAGGTGACAGACAAGGTGACACTCACTGCAGCATATTTCCAGACGAACTATGGCAACTACGACAAGGTGCAGGCCCGTGATGCCGACGGCACTGTCACCAAGGGCGACACCTTCACCCGCACCAACCGTGTACTGGGCTTGGGTTGCCAGGTAGACTTCTAAACAGGATCCACGTCGCAATAAATCTGAAGCGACGAATAGCGCTTGTCCGCGAGCATCTGACTCTGAGCCATGAGCAGATATTCGCGGACTTTTTTCATGTCGATGCCCAACTCCAGTTTCAGCACCAGCTTGCGAATATTCTGCTGTTTCACCTTGGCAACAGAAGGTTTGTCCGGACCTAACACACGCCCGCCAAACCATTGACGTAGCCGGGAACCCAGCTCGATAGCAGCGGTATGCACAACAGTGTCTTGACGATGCTTCAGGAATACGTAAATCAGATGATGGTATGGCGGATAGCGGAAAGCCTGACGTTCGGCTATCAAGTCCTTATACAATGCCGCATAATCGCCTCGCACCACATAGTCGATAACGGGCAGCTTGGGCTGTTTGGTTTGCAGAATCACCAGTCCGCGCTTATTCTTACGTCCGGCACGTCCGCTTACCTGCGACATCATCATGTAGGCATGCTCATAGGCCCGGAAGTCGGGCTGATTCAGCATGGCGTCGGCATTCAGGATTCCCACCACAGACACATGGTCGAAGTCAAGTCCCTTCGACACCATCTGCGTACCTATCAGGATGTTAGTCCGTTGTGCCGAAAAATCACTGATGATACGCTCATAGGCATTACGTGTACGGGTGGTGTCAAGGTCCATTCGTGAGATACGTGCCTCGGGAAACACCTCGCGCACCTGTTCCTCTATCTTCTCCGTACCAAAACCGCGCGTCCGCAAGTCAGTGCTTCCACAGCAAGGGCACTCTGTCGGTACCCTGTAGGTATAACCACAATAGTGACATGTCAACTGGTTCATCTGACGATGATACGTCAACGACACGTCACAATGCTGACACGTCGGCACCCAGCCACACTGATGACACTCGATGACGGGCGCAAAACCGCGACGGTTCTGAAACAAGATCGCCTGCTCGCCATGCTCCAACGCCTCGCGCACGCGCGCTAATAAAAGTGGTGAGAATGGACCTGCCATCATCTTCCGTCGTTGCAGGTCTGCCGTATCCACCACCTGTATCTCAGGCAGTTCAATACCCTGATAGCGCTCCTTCAGCTCCACCAACCCATATTTGCCCGTCTTGGCGTTATGGTAGCTCTCCAGCGAAGGCGTCGCCGTTCCCAACAGCGTCTTGGCCTTGAACATCTGAGCCAGCATGATGGCTGTGCTACGGGCGTGATAGCGCGGAGCAGGGTCCTGCTGTTTATAGCTGGTTTCGTGTTCCTCGTCAACAATCACCAAGCCCAATCGCTGGAAAGGCAGGAACACAGCCGAACGGGCTCCAAGAATGACGTCGTATGGATTCTGCGACAGTTGTTTCTGCCAAATCTCCACACGTTCTGCATCCGAATATTTCGAGTGATAGATACCCAGTTTATCGCCAAACACGCGCTGCAGACGCTGCATCATCTGTACCGTCAGTGCTATCTCCGGCAACAGGTACAGCACTTGTTCCTTGCGCTCCAGCGCCAGTTTGATGAGGTGAATGTATATCTCCGTCTTGCCCGAACCCGTCACACCGTGCAACAGGGTGACGTTTTTCTTCAGCATCGAGAACAGGATGCCGTCGTGGGCTTTCTGCTGAGCGGGACTCAGGGGTTGGATGAGTTCCGGACGGTATTCACCACCATGATTCAGTCGCCCCACCTCCACCTCGTAAGTCTCCAGCATCTGGCGTTTCTCCAGCTGTTTGAGGGTCTCTGCCGAAGCACCGCTGACATTCATCAGCTCTTCGCGCGTAATTTCCACCACCTGACATCTTCCATCATCCTTCTGACTTCCAACTTCTTCGACTTGGTCCCATCCCGACAGTGCCAGATACTCGATAAAGGCATCCAACTGCTTCTTGGCCCTCGACAACACGTTAAGCGCGATATGCAGGGCGGTCGCATGCTGATACTGCGGTGTCAGCCGGATGTACGTCTCCGTCTTCGGGTGATAGCCGTCCTCAGCCTTCAGGCCTGCTGGCAACGCAGCCTTATAGACGTCACCGATGGGCGACAGATAATAGTCGCTAATCCACTGCCATAACGCCAACTGCCGTCCCGTCACGATGGGGGCAGCGTCCATCACTTGCTGGATGGCCTTCACCTCGTAACCCTCAGGTTTCCGGTCGTGCAGACGGGCCACGATGCCCAGATACGTCTTGTTTCTGCCAAACCCTACCAGCACGCGGCAACCCACGCCCACCGCCATGCCTTCAGGCACAGCGTAGGTGAACAACCCCTGCAGGGGTACGGGCAATATCAAGTCGGCATACTGCATACAGGCTGCGAAGTTACAAATTTCTTTTTGTACTACCAAATCTTCTCCCGTTTATTTCTGTCCGTTCACCTGTCAACACAAAAAAACTCCCGCTGGGGGAGTTCTTTTAGTAGGGTGAGAGAGGGAATCTCTTTATTGTGCCTGGCGGATTTTCTCAATCTCCTGCAACTTCTTCAGGATCGTGTTGAAGTCCTTCTCGATGGCAGGTTTGTCGGGTGAATGATGTTGTCGTTGTCCATGTACTTGGCAGCAAACTCAGGGATGTTGTTGTCGGCAGCACGCGTCTGCACGGCCTGAGCGTTGTTGTCCACATAGATAGAGGTATTCAGCTGTGCAGCCTTGTCGCCAATGAGTTCGGCAAGCGTTGCGGGAGCTACGGTCAGGATATACATGTCACCCTCCAGGCGCTCTTCCTTAGCTTTACGTGCGTAAGGCAGCTGGTCGATGCCCTGCCAGATGCCGTGACGTGTTTGTGTCGTTTACCCGTGAGCTCTGCAATCTCTACTGACGTCATGCGCTGCTCACCATCCACCGCACCATTAGTGCGATTCATACTGATTGTAATTGCTGTTTGTTTTTCATAATAGCAATGTAAAATAAAATGATTGACAAGGAAATAGTGCTCGTATGTGTGCGCATTTCTCATTAGAATGTACACAATAAGGTCGGTTTCGGTGTGCAATTCAAATAAAACAATGCCCTATTTTCGACTATAATACTCATAACATGACAAATATTTTACATTATTAATCGAGCAAATGAAAATAGGTCAAGGGTGTCACAGATCACAGATCACAGTTTCCTCAGGAGCCAACGTTTTGATGGAATTAAATATTTACTATATATATAATATATATATTATATATATAGTAATATAATTTTGTAAAGGATTTTCTTTAGGATAGGATTGCGGCCTCAAAAAAACTGTGATCTGTGATCTGTGACTTGAGGAACGCAAATTCATACCTCAAATCGGCTATTTTAATCCTTAACCGTTAGAAGGGCGATTTACTTCCCAACGACCGCCCGTTTAGTTCCTTTGAATGCCGCGCCCACTTCCTGGGCGTTTCGAGCCCTAAAAGCCCGATCGTGGTACTGACATGTTGAAAAGTAAAAAGCAACGCTATTTTGTGGTCTCGCTTTGTTCCGATTGGTATTTGCCCGTGCCGTTGCAGACGTTACAGATGTACTGACCATCAGGAGTCTTGCCAATGCCGTGACAAGTGGGGCACTTACCTTCCTTTTTCAGTTTCTCGGCTTCTTTAGCTTTCTGCTTGACGCTGGGGTGATTTCCCTTTGGACTCTTGCTTTTAGAACTGTCTATTCCCTGTTGTATACTATCCTCAATGATGCTGCTTGCCAAGATGTCACATGAACTCAAGCACGATACGACCACCAATGACAGGGTCACATGCCAGGCATGGTGCAACGTGAATTTTTGTGATCTTTTGTTCTTAGCCATTTCTCTTTTTGTTAATTCTCGACAAAGTTACAAAGAAAATCGTAAAAGGGTGTCGCCTTACACTTTAAATAGTGTTAAAGCTCTACGGCTTTGCATAAAAAAAACAAAATAATCTGCATAAATGCCTGTATTTAAGCATGTTACGTACGTTGTACGTAATAGTGAGGTAAATACAGACTGAGAATTTGCATGTACGAAGATTATTTCGTAATTTTGGATAGAAAAAGCAATCTTTCTTTGTATAAAGGCAGTTCGGGGGATTGGGAAATGTCGCGGGTTACGATTTGGAGACCGTTCTCAATTCCACGTTCTGCTTTGGATTGCTT
>JAEEGG010001165.1_pt1 | contig 72506 bp, 43 predicted proteins | sample 9134161 | NCBI WGS metagenome assembly JAEEGG01 (sample SAMN16246543, study PRJNA631951) | gut metagenome | biome: gut microbiome; feature: rumen; material: CR-attached | host: Bos | place: Iran: Karaj | collected 2018-10
CCTGATATGCGTTGCATATTCCATCCATTAGCTACACGCACAAACCTGAAAGAACAGGCACGTGATTCTATAGGAGTTGTCTGGTAGTGTTCTGTCTCAGCATTCCAGCTGATATAGCGGTCAGCAGAATTCTTCAAGACGAAGTTGTCGGCCGTTCCCACAAACATCCACGCCTCACTGACGTTCTGGTAGATACCCACCAGATCTTCATCAGTATTGAGTCCACGACCTACATCAATAAGACCGCGCGACCCGCTGTTGATATTATTATTCTGCATCAGCAGGAAATACTTCGTGGGTGACTGTTCAAAACCCAGAAGATCGGCATCGGTATTGCGTATCAGCTCCAGATAGCACTGACTATTATCTTCCGTTTCAGTAATTTGACTACCCGCTTTGTTATCGGTGTTTACCCTGCTTATGTAGATGGAGGCGTCAGCTCCTGTCCTGTGCAATACAACATCGCCCGAGGCAGTATGTTCCAATACGAACTCAGCAGCTGTTCCTTCATTGGCAACAACCGTATAACGTTGATTGCTATTGTTCCAACCTATGTAGTGGCCTTGTTTGCTCTTGAGGCGGAAACCATTGGCCGTAGTCTCCTTCTGCCATATCAGGTCGTTGATATTTGTCGAGGCGGCCGATGTCTGAAGATTCTTGTTCGAGCCGGTGTCTTTAATATAGTTGTTCTCCATGCTGCCACTGCCGGAAAAACGAAGGAAATACTCTTGATTCTCGACTATCGAGTAGTCTAGCATTTCAATCTTTGCTTCGTTTCCACCTGCCGTACCAGCTACAACAGGCGATCCTGCATTATTTCCTCCTTTTGCCAACGCAAGGTCATCGCTCTGGCGCACCAGATTCAGCTGGCCCTCAATATCATAGAAACGGTTCATGGCCACAGCCAGCGTAGCATTGTCGGTGACAGAGAACCCATCACCGGATGTAGCCATTGATAAATAATGGCCCGCCAGACTCTTCAATTTGTCACCATCCCATGTCCACAGTTTATTGTTGTCGATGCTGGCAATGGGATTCTCGTCACTGACGGGATTGGCATTACGTACCTCAATGGTAAGTGCTTGTGACGTACCGTTATCAGTTACATATTGTCGGGTACGTGCACCATTGCTGAAGCGCATATAGAAATATCCTTCGGGTACAGTTGCCGATTGAGCAAACGATAGAGTAGCGGAGGTTATGATCAGCATAACCATCGCTACTCTACGGAATAGATTATAGATTACCATTGTCATTGGCAGGGTTATTATGATTGTTGTTTGTAGTGAGGAACAATGGAGCCCATTCTCCTTTCTTCACGTAGCGTGTTGTATAGTATTCAGATGTGTTTTGCACTTGTTTCCCATATTCGTTGGTTTTCCACCCTTCATCTTCCTGTAAGAATTCCTGAGGGAATTTGATACCCTGATTGGAAAGAGTTTTGGCTCTCTCTGCCAAGAAAGATTTTTTATGCAGAACTTTCAGGTTTTGTGTTGTCGTAATGTAGTTATCATTTGAAAAATCTTGTGCCTCTACATTAATACACATTGCCCAACCTGCAATGAATAGTACAGTTATGCGCCAATAGCAGTTAAAAGAAATATATTTTGAATTCATCGAGATGAACTTCTTTATCATTGCTTGAGGATGTTATAATTGAACTGGTAGGAGAAACCTTCGAGCTTTAGCTTTATTGTGACAGTGACCAACCCTTTTTTAGTATCATCGTTAATCAATTTGCCAACAATGTCGCCTGACTCCAATTGTACGAATCTTTGCTCGAAGATGTCAAGGTTACCCGTCATGACAATTCCTGTTTTTGTACCCGTTTCCGTCACAGAGTTGTAGTCAATGGACTCGGCAACGCCTGTAGCAGGTGTTGTCCATGCATACGGTTGTGTCTTGGTTACCGTCAATGGCGAAGCCGTTTCTCCATTTACATTATAAGGTTCACCCGGAAGAACGAAGGTGACATCGCTGTCGTCAAAGCCGCGCCATACCCCCTCGGGGTCAGCATTGTTGCGGAACATGGGACGCAGGAAGATGTAACCACCTGAGTTGAAGGTGATGCTGAGTGCGTCGGCTGAGAGCACGCGTGCCTGGAAGCCTGCGATGGGCGGGAAGGGGAGTGCCTCGATGCGGAATGTCCAGTCGGTGAACATGATGGGCAGTTTGATCCAGTCGTTTCGACGGATGTAGTCGAAACCGTTGGTGGTGCCCGATGGCCAACTTGTACCAGAAGTTTCGCTATTTACGGTGAAACCATATCGATAGTCATCAACTCCACTACTTACGTCACGGTGCCGTCTTGCTTTTATGCGGATGGAGTACTGGTTATGGGTGGCTGTGGCAGAGAGATTGGTCTCGTTGACATAAACATAGGTTGTCTTGCTGGTTGGGTCTGCTCCTTCTGTTTTGGCAGGCAATACAAGTTTGTCGCTTTCACTAAATTGCACTTTGTGGGAAACCGTGTCATCACTGACAATGTTTTCTGGATTATCGAGCTCGAGCAAACTGACATTAGTCTTGGTCAGAGGGTAAATCTCGTAGCCGAGGATGTCCATTTGTTGCTGTGAGTTGTTGATGAAGGTAAGCTCCAGCTTTGCCATGGTGCGTATCAATTCCACTTCGAAAGACTGATTTTCTGCCTCCACAACCGTGATTGCCTGACCGCCTGTGTGACTGGTCATGGGAATGTATCCTGTCCATCCGTTGGTGGTGGCGAGTTTCTTGGTGGTGAGGTCGGGCATTATACTACCCTTTGTGATACCCAATGATTCGAATGTAGTCGCTGGGGGCAGGTTGGCAAAACCATAGACGGTGTAACTCCCGGGAACAATCATGAAGCGGAAGGTATGTTCCTCTTGTGCCAGAGAAAGGTTTTCGTGAATTATTTCCTCTACCTTGTTACTGCTGTTTACGAAAACAACCCAGTATTCTTTGATCATTTCTTTATCAGAAATGGGGTTGAGCCAGTCATCATCAGCACGAGTGACTTTCTTGTAGGGCGACGTGAGGCGCACTTCTACCTGCCCCATGCCTTTAGGTATTGTTTCATCAGTCTCGCTACAAGCGCTCAACCCCATGAGTGTTGTGAGCGCGAGCAGGCAGTATATGCTGAAATGTTTTTTCATACTTGTTTAGACGTATATAATAGGATGCTCTACAGAGAGCCATTTCTTGACGTAAACTCGTGCCTTCAGTTCCTCGGGGTGACGAGGATCTGGTGTTGGAGTGCCTGGACCTGTAGTAGGCAGGAACTTGAAGCGGTAGATGTTGTTGCGTACGATTCCGAACTCCATGGTGTTATGAATCACGTCCACGTTGTTGGAGTGACGCATGTAAGTGAAGTAGTAGCACACTCCATTCTCGTACTTCACGACTTTTTCGAAATGTTTTTTTGCCGTATTGGTCGCATAGGCCTGTGCATCGGCTTCGTTCTGGAAGTAGAGACGCTGGCTTTCGTCGATGGTGGGCGTGTTTGGCTCGACCATATAGAAGGTGCCAGATGTATAGGTTCCCTCCGTCAATGCATCTGTCTCAGCATTGTATGCTGTATAGAAATGTTTCAGTGGTTTATAGCGGCATTGTACGACTACACCAGTAGCATAATAGCTCCACGCCAAAGGTGCATCGAAGGTATTCTCATTGACATATCCCAAAGTGTAGGGGAAAGTGTTTGAGGTGAGTGATAGTGTTGGCGTACCGCTACCAACAAGGGTTGCAGCATTGCTTATGCGGCTATCGCCATAAAGTGAGGTGAGCCTCTCATTAGTTGGTGGAGTTGGAGTGTTGGTCTTTTGTGCCGAGAAGGGCTCAATGACGTAGTTGGTTGCAATGCCACGAGGTGTGGGTGTCTCATCACCAAGATATACTAAATTTGTACCGTTGATATCATCGGCAACACGCTTGAAGAAATAGGAAGGCTTTTGGCTCGCATTAACAATGGCCATGCGGTCAACGTAGAGTTGCGCGAGCACTTCGTTGCCTGGAGTTACCCCCTTCACGTCATAGCGTGGTGTACCACTGACAAGTGTGGATCCTGTGGGGTCGTAGTCGATACGTGCAGCCATGCGCTCGATGGTGACATGGAGACAAACAGGATCTTCTGTAGTTCCTGTACCATTTGAGTGGTACTGGTCATTCTCGTTGGACATGACAAAGCGCACAGGACCGTCGCTAGTATCAGTCCAGGCCTTATCGGGCATTCCGTTGCGCAGGTCGCCGAGGGTGTGGTAAGTTTCTGTAAGGTCGCCATGATTTGCCACTACAATGAATCGGTAGGTATCGGCATTAGGCATTTCCCTAGCTTGTTCACGAACTATAGGTATGGTAAACTCATATGTTGTGACATCTTTCAGAACTTCTTGACCTTCGGGATACCCCTTCAAATTAAGTTCCTCTTGATGTAAGGAGTCGATTTTCTCCAGCTCATCGTCGCTGAAGTATCGCTTACCAACAAAAATTGTGTTGGGAGAGGAATTGATTGTGGCATTGTAGCCGAGTACAAAAACCGTGAAGTTGTGTAACTGGTTTTCGTACGTATAACCATATTCCCATCCGTCTCCTTCTTCACCCCCATTTGGCACGGCACGTGTGGTGCTGCTAGAATTCAAGAGGTCAAGGGTCAGTTGCACATAAAGACTATCACCGATAGCCCTTGGCTCCCAAAGGTCTTCGGGACAGGAGTCTTTACATGCTACTAGACTAAGTAGCACAAAAGTGGTTAATATATAGTGAAGCAATTTCATGCTTTTGTTTTCTCGTATAAAATACTATTCAAGTTCAATGTTCTGGAATCGTTGTGTCCAAGGTAACGCATGAATACCTAAACTGAGGAACTTCCATTTTTGGCCCACGAGTATGAAATCGAGCCGATAATCGTAAGCACGGTCAAGGAATTCTTGAGCTGAATAGTTCTGGCGCTCGAAGGCTCCTCGTCCCTGCGATAATATTTCAGGCAGATTGATGGTAGCCACCTCTTTGCCATCAGGGCGGTGGACTATGTGGAGTATGGCAGGATTTACGGTGCTGGTGGCATTGCGCATCATAAGGCGATTGAAGTCGATGTCGGCGTGTGCCGTTTCTTCCACATCGTCACCTTCTGGGCGGTAGTCATATCCTTGTGCGGTAGTTCTGCTGTAATATGTGTTCCATTTTGCAAATGGTTGGTAAGTCACATCGGGGGTACCGTTGGTGTCCACACTATTGTCGTAAAGAAGACGTCCATTTCGGTCTGTGATGGTGATGTCGTAATCTGCGATATCACAATGTGCTGGGTCGTCGCTCTGTCGGAGCGAGATATGTAGGCGTTTGGTGTCGCGCACGAGGCTGACGACACATCTGGTTAACTCGTGTTCACGCACGCTGACGGTCTGTGCGGCTACCATTTCAGAAGCTTTGGCACGAGTGATGGGATTTTGAGTGTATTGTGCTGAGCGCAGGGTGCCATGCCAGAGAGTATCAAGTGATTGACTGATGGTAGTAGCTGCCTGCTTGGTTGATTGGCTGGCCAGAGTGACATTAAGATTGGTCATGGGACCATTCTCCCCGTCGCGCAAATAACGTATGCCAGCCATTTGACTGATGTCAGCATAGCTACGCTGATTGGCCAGTGCCAACAGGCGGTATTCGCCGGGTTGCAGTCCGTCGACAGTCATGCGGTAGTTGGGGTCGCGCAAGGGTTGTGAGGCGGCGGTATTGTCCTCCGTCTGGGTGCGCACCAGCTGGCCGGCTTGGTCATAGACATATAGTGTGACGCTTCCCACGTGGTCATTGAACATGTCTGCTCTTTCCACGTTGTAGTCGTAAACGAACTCCACACTGAGTCCCTGCGGACAGTCTTCCAGGCTGTCACTCATCAGGGAGCAGGCTGTCAGGCCCATACTGGCTACTAAGGCCATGAATGTCTTATGAATGAACTGCATTTGTTTTACTGTTTCAAATCAACTTGTTCTGATTTTTTAAAAAAAAGTGTCGGGGAGTGGGGGCTTCCCGCCCCCCGACACTGTAATATATCAATGTGTGTGATTAGAGCACAACATTCTGGTTGCGGAGTACCCAAGGCAAGATGTGAACGTGGATGGAGATGTAGTTCTCTATCTCATCGTCAGGATTTGAACCATTTACAGTCACGTCAACGGGTTCAGCAGTACCGATGTGCTTAACGCCAGTAACTTCCAGTTTGTACCAGTTGTCGCGAACCACACTATAGCGGCCGAGGAAACGTTTGGTAGCCAGCTCAAGATTTGCATCAGTACCATAGATCTGGGGAATGGTTAGACCAGGAACGATAGTCTGGAAAGGTTTCGTGGAGCTCCAAGGAGTCTCATAGTCACCGAAATGTTGAATGCGTACATTATAGTAAGCATAACCTCCCTTGTGGAAGCTGATGGAGAAACTCTCCTTTGCTGTCCCGAGAGCTGTAGTCAGACTACCATTTGTTTCTGTAGAAACACTGGTCTTTGTCAATGTTCCTCCATCCGTTGAAGAAATCACGTAGTTAACAGTATAGGTTATATCGTCCTTAGAAGCAGTGGGAGCAGTGAATTCCACAACAATCTCACCCGTATAACTATGAGCATTACCATCGGCAGCAACAACTTCATTCACGGCTTGGGTCAGCAGATTACCTATGGTGGGAAGATTAAAGATATTAGTAGCTACAAAATTCTGGATACCCTCTGCATCGTACATGACATTTCCATTATTGAGAGTGTAGAAATCTTTACCATTGTTGAACTTAGCTTTCAGGGTTACCATGGTTGTGTTTTGCCAAGTCATGCGTTGTACGTCGAAAGTGTTCTCGGTAGTGTAACCATGTTTGCCCATATCAATCCAATCACCGTCCACATCGGCTTGTGGTTTCTCAAGTGTAGCGTTAGCATTGTAATGAATGTCTTTGGCAAAATAGGTGCGGAAACCTGTTGTGTGGTCACCACTGCCAGGAATTTGTGGGCCAAAAGCTGTACCTGAAACGAAACGGTAGGCATTGTCGGGATTCCATAAAGCGAAGTCAGCGGCTGTTGCATCGGAAACAAGATCACCCCATGCAGGTTCAATCTGACGGGTGTTGTAATAGGTAGGCTCATAGTTGATAATTTGCCAACCATCGAATGTAACGTCAACAGTTTCGTCACCAAGATCTGCTTTCGTACCTTCTTTAACATCAACAGTAATCTTTACAGCGGCACGCTCAACATATATACAAGCAGCAGGAGCTTTTTTTGCAGCTTCGGCAGTAGAGAATATCTTTGCCTTGTCAACTTGGATAAGAGTCTTGTAGTTGGTTGCTGCTGTAGGAGCTGCGTTGGCACCACCCTTTGTGTCACAGATGGGCGAGCTAGTCATGAGCAGACCACCAGTACCAATATTCTTCTCGGCTGCGATGTCAGCACCAATAACGTCGAACTCCCATTGACTGAAATTGGCAAACGTTACGTTCTCGTCCATGGCAGGAATCACACCATTGTGGTTCACGATGACATATGCATACACATTATTGGTAGCATTCTTAATCTTATCAGCCACCTCATTGTCAATGAGTGTTGCCTCGCAATAAGAGTTTGTGATGTTTGCTGCAGGGTCCTCCTCGAAGTTTGTACTAATAGCATAGTGTGCCATATATTTGGCATTAGCCTCATTAGTACCTTGGAAGAGGTAAAGTGTAGCATTCTTCACTGTAAACTCATCATCCTCACCATCCTCACCATCTACGAAATCTTCATTAGCACGGGTGGTAGAGGCGGTAGATGGCAATTGCAGAGATATACCGATATATGCACCATCGGTGAAATCCCCGCCTGTTGGCTTGTCTGAACTTTCATCAGACGAACATGCTCCGAACAACAATCCAGCTGCTACAAGAGCGAAAAGACTAAACTTTTTCATAAATTAATAAATGGAATAAAAGAGAAATTTGTTAAAAAATAATTAGAAATTATATGTTATTATCTGTCCTTATATGGAATCATTTTACGAATAGCCTCGCGGTTGCGGCTCACGTCGATGCCCAGTTTCTCTGCACGGTCGAGCATGCGGGCAGCGTCATCGTAACGTTTTTGGAGGATATAAAGTGCGGCACGCGCATTCAATGCTTCACCGCTTTCACCTGCATTCTTCAGCAAAGTCTCGGCTTTCAGCTTATCGCCCTGATGGAGTGCCACGTTGGCCAGATTAATAAGGGCCACGGTAGAATCGGGATAGATGTTAACGGTCTTCTGAACCACTTCATTGTACTCATCGCTGTAAGGCTCGAAGGTATTGGCAACTTGCCAAAGTTCGTGGAGCGAGAGGTGATGAGGACGTGTAGCGTAAATCTGCTTGGCTTCCTCAAGAGTGAACTTGCGGATATCGAAGGAGATGTCGTAGTCGGAACGACGCAGTCCAGGATAAACATTCTGCAGCAGGTAGCGATACTCCTCTGGATACTTGGTCTTGAGGGTTTGCTCGTCGCGGTCGGCTTGGTTGGTGACACCACGGTCGAGGTCTGCCAATACCTTATCAATAATTTGCAAGATTTCTGTGCGATGAGACAATTCGGAGGAAGTCATCTCGTTGACAGCTTGACGCAGCCCTATCCAGTTTTCAGGCGTTGCCTCAGCAGGAGCAAAAACATCTGCAGGCAGGTCGTAGGTCTTACGTACATAGTCGGTGAGGGACTTGGCTCGATTGGTAGCCAGCATGCTGTTGTGCTGATAGGGAGACTCAGGTGATGCCCAACCGTGAATCTTCACTTCACGCACAGTAATGTTGGGGTCTTGAACCATGATATCGAGCGTATCGGTAATCTTTCGCAGTTCACGACGGTTGTCCATGTAGTCGGGCTTCATCTCCCAGCGGTTCACCACGAAGTTGATGAATGCAGAGCCATGCAAGTTGAGCGTAGGCTTCACAGGAGCCGGTGTGGCATTGGCCAGTTGAATGAGATCAAGTGGATTGGGTGGCATGTCGCGAAGCAAGGAGGGTACGTATGGCAATTCCGAGAGATCACCACAACCGCAGAGGTCCTCCTCAAGACGAAGTTGATAGGTATCCATCCATGACTCATAAGGCACTGTGCTGGCATAGTTTACAGTAAGAGGCTTGCTCTTTCTATGCTCTACGTGACGTACATTGGTGTAAGTCTTGTTGGAAAGACCGCGCTGATAAAGTACATATTGAGGATGGCTGTCGATAACCATCGGATCAAAGGCAACGCGATGGGTCTCATCAAGTGAGACAAGCACGGGATGAACAACCACCGATTGTTTGCGGTTAAGTTTGAGTTCGTCAAGGCAGACGTCCATCGTAAGCAGTAACTGATTGTCCCTCGGAGTGATAAGTACATTCTTTACCACAGTCTGTCCATCGCTCAGTGTTTGAGCGAACAGCGGCTGAAGTGCCACGAGAAACAGGCCTGCAAGGATATAGCGTAACTTGGTAGTCATATACATTATTATATATAGAAAGTTAGAGGTTGTAAATCAGGTTAAATGCAATTTTCGTAGGGCCAAAGTAGTTGTAGTGACCACTGCCGGTTTGAATGCCGCATTCCTCACAAGGGAATTCTTTATATTTCAGATAGTCATAACCTACTCCGACAACACCCTCCACACTGAAATGGCGAGTGATTGGCCACTGATATCCATAGACAAAACCACCACCAGCAAACCATCCTTCATAACGATTGTTGTGCAGGCAGGGTGCTATGCCAAAGGGGAACTTCACACCACCTGCATTGAACTCGCCACCCATAAGATGGAAACCAACGAAATGACCATTGAATGCTTGGCAGAACCAATAACGTGCTTCAGGTTGCAGCATCCAGTGACGCCACTTCTTGTTGTTGCTAAACTCCCAAGGATTAATGCCAAAGGTGGTGTCGAATGTCCACTTGGGTGCCAAACCTATTTCCATGCTCAGATTCGGAGTGAGGCTGGCATCATAAAGCAGGTTGTTCTTCAACGAAATCTGGGCCTTTGATTGATTGCCTGCTGCCATAAAGAACAGCAAAAACAAAAAGAAGGATCTGCTTATGGTCCTTTGTATGTACTGCATACGCTTAAGTTGTTTTTTAAGGTTGTTTTTAACAAAAACTTTGCAAAAATAGATTTTTTTTATGAAACACGTACCATATCTTAACAACCAAATCGCATATTTAACTTTCTTTAGCATTTTGTTTTTTTTATAATATCCCTGCAGAATTTGTATTTATTTCTTGTAAATTAAACACTTAGATGTACAATGTGTTTTTTGCTGTATAAAGTAATAAAACACGATTAGTGAAATTTCTGAGGTATTTATGTAGTCAGTAGTTAAGTAGCTATGTAGTTAAGTAGTAAAGTTGAAAGTTCTAGACTGATTGTAATCGACGATAACGATGACGATAACGAGCTGGAGAGACGTCATGATGAGGGTGATACTAATTCACTACAAACTTTCGAACACGAATTGATTTCACACAGAAAACACGGAAAGCACAGTTATTTTTGCAGATGACAATCCTGGATAGGATTGCTTTTTTTTAAATAAAGGTTTATGTTTTTTGAAGCATCTTGAAAGCGAGCTTTGAGTTCCTCGAACCACCTCACGCTCGGCAATGCTCAAACAAGTTTGGCATTACGCTCGCTTACTCGTTGCTTTCAGAAGTGCTTCATACAAATATAAACTTGTCATCTGCAAAAAAGAATGCTACCTTATAGGAACAATCCTTTCTGTGGTTTCTGTGCTTTCTGTGTGACTTATAAAATCTGTTTTCATGAAGCATCATGAAAATCATACAAAACAAATACCATTGGAACAATGGTATTTGTTGTAGCGCCTACGGGAATCGAACCCGTGTTCCATGCGTGAGAGGCATGTGTCCTAGCCGCTAGACGAAAGCGCCATTTCGCATTTCGAGAAATGTTTCTGGCGGAAGCTGGGGGATTCGAACCCCCGGTACGGTTACCCGCACGTCAGTTTAGCAAACTGGTGGTTTCAGCCACTCACCCAAACTTCCTTCCTCACCAAAATTCACTGCTTCTGGCAGGCATTTCTCTCAAATGCGGTGCAAAGGTAGAGTTTTTTTGTTAATCCTACAAACAAATCCATGATTTTTTTTTATCTTTGTGAAAAATTTGTTCGGAATGCATAAAGTTGATTCGCAGGTTTTGCCCCAAGGCTGTAAGTTGATCTCGTTGCCTAACGTTGTGGATGCGAGAGGAATGCTTGCTTATGGTCAATGCATGAAGGAGATTCCTTTTGAGATCAAGCGAGTATTCTGGACTTACGGAATCACAGAAGGCAGTGCTCGTGGCGATCATGCTCACCGCACATGCTCTATGGTGTTGTTCCCTTTGGGAGGAAGCTTTCGGATTCTGCTTGATGATGGTGATGTGAAAGTTACTTTGCTGATGGACAAACCCAATGTGGGTATTTTGATTCCTCCTGGAATCTGGAGTATCCAATCCGATTTCACTCAGCATGCATCCTGCGTATGCCTGGCATCTGATTTCTACGATGCAGATGACTATATCCATTCCTATAAGGAGTTTCTTAAATTCATTGGAAAATGACAATCATTCCATATTCTATCAATAGAAAAGAGGTTTGGGATCAGTTCATTGCCCAATCCAAGAACGGAACGTTCCTGTTTCAGCGCAATTTCATGGATTACCATGCAGACCGTTTCTTTGATTGCTCTCTGATGATCTATGATGGCATCTCGCCTGACGATGAATACAAGGAATCCAGCCTCACGACCAAGGATTTGGTGGCTGTTTTTCCTGCCAACTGGGTGGAGAAGGAGCATTGCGTGTATTCCCATCAAGGGCTTACGTATGGCGGATTAGTGGTTTTGCCAGAGGTAACGGAACTGGAGGTGATGCGTATCCTGCAGAATGTGATGCTCTATTACATGGATTACATGCAAGCTCGCAAGCTGGTCTATAAACCTATACCTTATATATATTGTCCCTATCCATGCGCAGAGGATCTCTATGCCCTCTTCCGTGCAGGCGCTCAGCTTAACCGTCGCTTGGTCAGTACGGTAGTCTCCATTCATAACCAACTCCGCATGCGAACCCTCCGTGTTCGTCAATCCAAGAAGGCGATAGATCATGGATTCTACATCGACCGTATGGCTGAGGGAGACATGGAAAGTCTGAAAGAATACTGGGCACTCCTGACCGATGTCCTGATGACACATCATCAGGCGCGTCCTGTGCATTCGCTGGACGAGATTGCACTCCTGATGTCGCGTTTCCCTCGAGAAATCAAGATTTATCTGGTTCGTAAGGATCAGCGCATTGTAGCAGGCATCGTCATCTTCGAGACGAAACAAGTGGCTCATGTGCAATACATAGCAGCAGGCGATGAAGGACGGGAATATGGGGCATTGGACCTTTTGTTCCGTCATCTCATCAACGAACGATACAAACATTTGGAGTTTATTGACTTGGGAACCAGCAACGAACAAGGAGGACTCTTCCTGAATCATGGTCTCATCTTCCAGAAAGAAGGTTTTGGCGGGCGTGCTGTATGCTATGATACCTATAATGTCCTTCTTGATCGTGAAACTATTCTTAGGATGACGGACGAGAAGGTTACTGCTCCTGAAGAGAAGATTAAATATCTTGATCTCAAGCAGATAAACAATTCCTATGAGCCCGAGTTGTCAGACGAAGTGACTCGTGTCGTAAGGGGCGGCTGGTATTTGCTGGGCAAGGAGAATGAACGCTTCAGCCGACATTTCTCCGCATACGTTGGGACGAAATGTTGTGTTCCTGTTGGGAATGGTTTGGAAGCATTGACGATTATTCTCTTGGCCTACAAGCATCTGTTAGGTTGGCAAGATGGAGACGTGATTATTGTGCCTTCCAACACCTATATAGCTACTATCCTGGCAGTCACGAATGCTGGACTGACACCAGTCCTTTGTGAGCCACACTTGTCTGACTATCTCATCGATTCCAATTTGATTGAAGACTGCATAACGGAACGGTCACGAGCGATACTCCCTGTTCATCTCTATGGGCGTGTGTGTGACATGGATTCCATTTGTGAGATAGCCAGGAAACATAATTTGCGGGTTGTGGAAGATGCTGCCCAGGCTCATGGAGCACGCTATCGTGGCCGTGCTGCTGGCGCATTGGGTGATGCTGCCGGTTTCAGCTTTTATCCTGGTAAGAATCTTGGTGCATTGGGCGATGCCGGTTGTGTTACTACCGACGATGAAGAATTGGCAGCTATCGTTCGTTCGATAGCGAACTATGGAAGTCGGGAGAAGTATGTGAATGAGTACAAAGGACTAAACAGTCGCATGGATGAGGTGCAAGCAGCGGTTCTTTGCGTCAAGCTGAAACGTCTGGACGAAGATAATCATCGTCGTCGTGAAATCGCTATGTTGTACGATACGGGAATACAGAATCCTTTGATTACCAAGCCGCAACCCACCAAGGATCCTGATGAGAATGTCTTCCACGTGTATCCTGTACGTTGTCCCAACCGTGACGTATTGAAAGACTATCTTTCTCAGCAAGGCATTGAGACCATAATCCATTATCCCATTCCACCTCATAAGCAAAAAGCATATCAGGAATGGAACGGCCAGAAATTCCCCATCTCAGAACGCATTCATCAGGAAATCCTCTCGTTGCCCATCTCACCTTTACTGACGGACAACCAGATACAACGGATTATCGATGCTGTGAATTCCTTCACAATCGATTTATAGTTCCACTACGGTTATTCCGGCTCCTCCAAACTGTACATGTTCGTCATTCGCTGACTTCACAGCAGGTATGGTAGCAAGATATTGACGTATCATTTGCCGCAGGATACCAGCACCTGTTCCATGCAAGATACGAACCCTGCTTGCCCCAACCAGAATGGCATCGTCAATGAAATATCTTACAGCTTGGATGGCTTCCTCTGTGCGCATTCCTCGTACGTCGATGTCTTGATGGAACTGAAGGTGCTTTTCGCGCACTTGATTCTGTGTTTGTCTACTGATGAAGGGTATTTCTTTTTCTTGGGGTGGTTTTGAGGAGATTTCAAGTCTGTTTTTCTTTACGATGGTTCGCATCATGCCAAAAATGACGGTAACTTGGTCTCCATTGATATTTTCCACTTTTCCTATGGAGTTTTGTCCTTTCAGACGGACATACGAACCTTCTTCGATAGATGGAACGGTTTCTTTCTTCGTCTCACCTATGCTGGCTTGAGCAGACTTTTTGTTCTTCTCCTCGCGCCTTTGCTCCTTGCGCTTCTTGCGTTCCTCTATCTGACGCATCTTCTTCTCTATCAGATCATCATGCTCGTGCTGCAGCTCTTCATCCAATCTGTTGCGGAATTCTTCCAGTTGTAGTCTCAGTTCGCGGGTTCGTTCCTTCTCAGCTTGAGCTTCACGGATTTCCTTGATGGTATTCTCTACCTGTGCATTAGAATTCCTGATGATTTGCTCAGCTTGTTGTTTTGCGTCGCGAATGATTTCTTTGCGTTTCTGCTGCAATTCAGCAATCTCCTTCTCATATTTCGCAATCGTCTGCTCCATCTGTTTTTCCTGAGAATGAATGGTCTGTCGCTTACTCTCCCAGTATCTTTTGTCGCGTGTGATGTCGAGCAAGTATTTGTCAGCATTCACATATTCCCGTCCTACCAGTTCAGTTGCATCCTCGATAACTTCTTCAGGTAGCCCTATCTTGCGAGCAATCTCTACGGCAAAACTACTGCCAGGATTGCCTATCTCCAACTGGAAGAGAGCTTCCATACGATGGCGGTCATACAGCATGGCACCATTCACTACACCTTTCGTGTTCTCTGCAAAATGCTTCAGATTCTGGTAATGGGTTGTGATGACTCCGAAGGTTCCTTTTTGCATGAAACGTTTCAGTACAGCTTCAGCGATGGCTCCACCGATAGAAGGTTCTGTGCCACCTCCGAACTCGTCGATGAGCAACAGGCTGGCAGGATCGCATCCACGCATCATGTTCTTCATGTTGACCAGATGACTGCTGTATGTGCTCAAGTCATCCTCGATGCTTTGCTCATCCCCAATGTCGATGAAGATGTTATGAAACACTCCAGCCTTGGAATTCTTTCCCATAGGGACGGGGAGACCACATTGCAACATATACTGAAGCAGTCCAATGGTCTTCAGACAAACACTCTTGCCACCCGCGTTGGGACCGCTGATGATTAGAATGCGTTGCTTGCGATGAAGTTTAATGTCAAGCGGAACTATTTTTTTCCCCTGTTTCATCAAGTTCATTTCCAACAAAGGATGTCGTGTCATCGTCCAGTCAACCATAGGAGCGTCACCAATCTCAGGGGAGATGCCTTTGATTTGTTCGGCCAACCTTGCTTTGGCACGGATGAACTCTATGTCGGCAAGGAACTCGAATCCTGTCAGCAATTCTTTCAGATTGGGACGGATTAGTTCCGTAAATTCCTTTTGGATACGAATCAATTCCCTGCGTTCGTCTGCTTCCAGTTCACGTATCCGGTTGTTTGCCTCCACCACTTCTGTCGGTTCCACGTAGATGGTTTTTCCTGTAGCGCTCTCGTCATGAATGATGCCTTTGAGCTTTCTTTTCATGGCAGGAGAGATTGGGATTACCAGTCGTCCATCGCGTAAGGTTGGTGTCACATCCTGTTCCACCAATCCTGCTGCTTGGGCAGAGCGTAGAATCTTGTTGAGTGTGTTTCTAACACTTCCTTCTGAACGTTTCAGTTCCCTTCGTATTTGTGCCAGTTCAGAACTTGCCTCATCTTTGATGTGCCCATATTTATCCAGAATCTGTTCTACGCGTCGCGTTACTTGATAAAAGGTGAAGACACCTTCTGCCACTTTCTCCAGAGCTGGGTATTTGGGTTTCTCGTCATCCCCCTTAGCACGAGTAATGTTTATCCAGGAATGCAGAGTGCAGAGTGACCGATAGAGATCCCATATTTCCTGTTCCTCGAGAAATGTTCCTTCTATACGGATACGCTGTATGCTTTCCCTCAGATCATAGAAACTATCTTCAGGGAGCTCCGTTTGTTCAGTCATAACCTGTTGAAATTCCTGAACTTGCTGATGCAGTTGGCGGATAACTTGTGGAGTAGTCTCGAATTGCATCTGCTCCACACGTCCCCGTCCCATGCTGCTTAGACAATGGGAATTCAGTAGAACACGGATTTCGTTGAATCCTATCTTTTGCTCAAAGTTCTTAGGATATATCATCAATTCAGATTCTTGGTTGGATACATACTTTCCCACCAAGTGGGGTCATCTTGCAAATACTTGGCAAACCATGCATAGAAGGTACGAACCCATTTCAATCTCTTTTCGTAGTCCAGGATGTGATGATTCTGACCTTCCACACTCACGAAAGCACATTCTCGACCCAGAATCTTCAATGCGGTAAACATCTGTATGCTTTCATTGATGGGTACATTGGTGTCTGCTTCTCCGTGCAGGAAGAGTATTGGCGTGTGTACTTTGTCTGCATTGAAGAGAGGAGCGTGTCCGCTGTAAAGCTCATCATTGTTCCAAGGATAGCTGTTGGCTGCACAGATGGCATTGTAGCTATAGCCCCAGTATCCATATCCCCAATAACTGGCAGGATTGCTGATTCCCGCATGGCTCATGGCGGCAGCGAAGATGTCGGTCTTGGTCTGCAGATACATGGTCATGAAACCTCCATAGGAGGCCCCCAAACATCCAATTTTCTTACTATTCACATAAGGATGCTCATGGCAGAACTTCTTTGTACCCTCGATGATGTCATCCGCTGTATAATCGCCGTATGCATTCACGTGCCGTGCAGCGAATTCCTGGCCGAAACCAGTACATCCGCTTGGCTCTACTACATAGACAACATAACCCATTGCAGCCCATCCGTGAAAGTTGTAGTAGCTGTCGAGATAGCGTCCTGTGGGTGAACATCCTCCGTAATAATAGACAAGCATGGGATATTGCTTCGTTTCATCAAAATCGGCAGGCAGGTAATAGCGACCATAGATGGTGTCACCCCGTTCGCTCTGGAAGTTCCAGTCTTCGCATTTCCCCAGTCTGACATCACCCATCCTGATTTCATTGAAGTCCTTCACAAGTTTCTCTTTTCCTGTTTTCAAGTCGACTGTATAGATGCGGTCGCTGTTGCTTTCACTTTGTCCTGTATATGAGAGCAAAGGTTTCTCTTCGGCCAGCGAGAAGCTGTTCACATAGCATTCAGACAGGTTGAGTTTTGTCCATTTCTCACTCTTGGCGTTCCAACAGAAAATGTCGTGTCGGTCATGATTCTCGCAGATTGCATAGATGTTCCCATCCGCTTTGCTGAAACTCCATCGTACGATATTGGGATTGAAGTCATAAGTGATACTCCTCACTTGTTTCGTCTCCAGATTCATCTGGTATAGTTCAGTCTGTATCATGGAAGGAGTTTTACCCGTAGGGTCATTGATTCCGATTCCTCGGAAAGCCTCAGGACTGCCAGAGAAGACTACGCTCTTTCCATCTGGAGCGAATTCTCCGCCTCCCACGAAACCATCATGATCGACCAAAGTGTCTGCCTGTTGAGTCTCACGATCATAAAGAAGAACCGTGGTGAAATCGAAGGGACGAGTCGTAATATCACTCTCACGGATATTCAGCAAGAGTTTTTTCCCATCCTGACTTTCGGAAGCCCACACGTTGTGTTGTCCAATAGAAATGGGAGTCAATTGATCCGTCTTTACATCCAGTATCTGCACATTATTGCGATTTCTCCATCCTGGCTGGCGATCGTCTGGTACGAGTATCTGATGTACCTGAGGATCTTCTTTGGGGCCTTCTGTCTGTTTGTTGACAAGCATGAGTGTCTCGTCTGCAATGAAGTTGCCAGTGCTATTGGTATAATCCCTTAGGAGGAGAGTTGTTTGTCCATTGAGTGGGTTCACATACTCATATAAAGTGGACAGGTCTGTCGATTTTGTGCTGCGGATGTAATTGCTTCCACGACTGGCCCATTGCTTGAAGTTTTCTGCAGATGTGACGTTACCAGTCTGTAGTTCCACAATCTGTTTTTTGTTTTCTGTCTTTCCGTCGGTACGGGTAATGCTTGTGTTCATCATTAGGAAACGTCCATCAGCACTCAACGATGTCGCTCCTCCACGCTCACCATGCATGTAATCTTCCAGCGTGTAGATTCTTTTTCCCGTTGGATTGATGGTCAGGTACTTTTCTTGTTCACTCTCCACGCTAATGCTCAGCGTGTCTGATTTCTGAGCTTCCTCCAACACTTTGATGACCACATCATATCTACCAGGAATCAAGTCTTTACTGGTTCCTTCCGAGTTGTTGATAAACACCTTGTGCTGTCCTTTCAGCTTAACATCAATCTTTACTTTAGCAAACAATCTGTTCTCCAGTTGGAAACCAATGAGATAGATGCATGAATTCTTCTGTGCTGGCAGGATGCTATCGGTCGTCTCTTCACCTGTTTTATACAATTGTGGTGCAACAGAGTTTTCCAGCAAGATATCGTTGTCTACGAATTTTTTGTTGTACACATCGGCCGTATCGGTCTTGATAGGAAGAATGGTCGAGTAGGGGCCTGCTATTCGAAATGTCCTAACATAAGCTGCCTGGCTAGATATGCAAGATACCAATAAGATTCCCAGGACTAAACTTTTTCTAAATACGGGTAACATTTTTTACTCCTTTTACAGTACTTATTTTTTTTATTAATTGTTGCAGTCTGCCAGCATCTTCCAGCATCACGGTTAAGGTGCCACTGAACAGGCCGTCGTTACTGTCAATGCTGATGCTTCTCAGCAGAATCTTTTCTTCTTTGCTGATGATACTGGTTATATTATTCACGATACCCAAGTCGTCATTGCCTACAACTTTGAGTGTGATGGCATATTGAGTGCCACGTTTGCCAGCCCATCTGGCACGTACGATACGATAACCATAATGTTCTCTCAATTGATGGGCATTGGGGCAATTGATACGATGTATTTTAATGCCGCCTCCGCTGGTCACGAATCCAAACACCTCGTCTCCATAGACAGGTTGACAACATTTTGCCATTTGGAAATCCACTCCTTTCAGATCCTTGTCAATGACCATCACGTCATCAGAGTTGATACCTTTCTTGGCATCATCAGGCTGGAACATCACGAATTGGTCTGCGCTTTGGGTAGGCACAGTTTTCTCTTCCTCTCCACGAGTGTGACGCAGTTGGGCAGAATAGAGTTCCAATACTTCATTCATGTCCAATCGGTCAGTTGCCAAAGCATTGTAGAAGTCGGTCACTATTTTGTAGCCAAGTTTCGTAATGGTGTGCATCAGAGTAGGTTCGTCATAATCCAACTTCCTATTCTTCATTTTACGTTCCAATACTTCTTTTGCCAGCAATGCATCCTTGCTTTGTATCTCCTTCAAGCTCTGACGAATCTTGGATCTCGCTTTACTGGTTTTCACGATATTAAGCCAGTCTTGCTTTGGAGTCTGATTGTTGCTGGTTAGGATCTCTACCTGATCACCGCTTTGAAGTTTCTGTCGGATGGTTACGTTCTTGTTGCCAATCTTTGCTCCTGTACACTGGTTGCCCACTTTTGTATGGATAGCATAGGCGAAATCCAGGACGGTGGCTCCCATCGGCAGTTTGAAGAGATCGCCTTTCGGAGTGAAGACAAATACCTCGTCTTCAACCAAATCAAGTTTGAACTGATCCATCAACTGTAAGTCATCGTTGGTCTCCAAAGCGCTTCTCACGTTGGTAAGCCATTCGTCAACACCGCTCTGCCCGCCACGGATACCTTTGTAACGCCAATGTGCAGCTAAGCCATGCTCAGCGATATCATCCATCCGTTCGGTACGTATCTGTACTTCCACCCATTTCTGTTCAGGTCCCAGCACCGTAATGTGCAGGCTTTCATATCCATTACTTTTGGGTACGGAAAGCCAATCTCGCATACGTTTGGGATTGCTTTGATACATGTCCGTAATGATGCTGAAGACTTGCCAGCACTCCATTTTCTCCTTTTCGGGAGCAGAATCCAGAATTATACGTATCGCAAACAGGTCATACACTCCATCCACATCCACTTTCTGCTTCTTCATCTTCTGCCATATGGAATGTATACTCTTGGTACGCCCTTTCATGTGGAACTTCAGCCCCACTTCCTTAAGTTTCTGTTCGATGGGACTGATAAAGTTTGAAATGTAGGCATCGCGGCTTTTTTTCGTCTCGTTCAGTTTGTCTTTGATATGATAGTATGCATCATGTTCCAGATATTTCAGGCTCAAGTCCTCCAATTCACTCTTTAGTTGGTAGAGACCAAGTTTGTGGGCGAGAGGAGCATAGAGATATGCAGCTTCTGTGCTTACCTGGCGTTGAGCATCCACATTTGGAGTTCCTTTTATCATTCGCATGATGTAAACTCGATTGGCGATCATAATTAAGATGACACGCATATCTTCAGCAAAAGTAACCAGTAGGCTGCGGAAATTCTCGCTTTCCACAGCGGCGCTTTTGGTGTAGAGTTGACGGATTCGGAGCAAACCATTGAGCACTCGAGACACATCGGTTCCGAATTCTTTCTCTACCATTTCTGCAGTCAGAGCTCCTCCCAACACAATAGTGTTCAGGATGACTCCCAAAATGGAGCCTCGCGTCATGCCTATTTCTTTGGTTACGATGAGAGCAGTTTCCAGATCGGATAGGAAGGGATTCAGACCGAATGGGTCGCGCTGTAACTGTCCCAGTTCTACCATGATATTCTGATACTTACGAACTTTTTCCATATCATCTGGTTGCAGAATATCACCCGCCATCGTTGTTAGTTCTTGATGGATTTCCAACATCCGTGCCTCTTCTTCCGGAGTGAAAAATTCGTTGCTTGTCATCTTCGTTTCTTTATAATTCACAACAAATGTACAATTTTTTCTCCAATTTGGTCATTCAATTGTTCTTTTTTGTTTATATTTGTATCAGATTAACTAAAATACGATTAATTCAAGCTTTTTATATTTATGTTTACACAAGAGGATAGTATTCAGTTGCTAGCAAAAGGGATTACACTAGAGCAGGTTCAGGGACAGTTGCAGAATTTCCGCAAGGGTTTTCCTTATCTGCGTCTAAAGTCAGCGGCTGCTATAGGGAGTGGTATCATTCGGCCTACATCTGAGGAGGTTGACGAGTATGTTGCCCAATGGGCTATGTATAAAGGAGAGGGACATTGTATTACCAAGTTTGTTCCTGCCAGTGGAGCAGCCAGCCGTATGTTCAAGAATCTTTTTGAGTTTCTTGATGCAGATTATGATGTGCCTACCACCGATTTTGAGAAACATTTCTTTCAGCATATACGTGCCTTTGCTTTTTATCATGATCTCAACGAGAAATGTCTCTCGAATGAGGGATTCGATATTGACAATCTGCTTTCTAGGGGCTGCTATAAAGCTGTAGTCTCAAATCTTCTTCAAACCAATGGACTCAATTATGGTCAGTTGCCCAAAGGATTGTTGAAGTTCCATGTTTATCCTGAAGGTGCCCGTACTCCTGTGGAGGAACATCTCGTGGAAGCTGCCCTCTATGCCAGCAGTGATGACAAGGCAGATGTGCATTTTACAGTGAGTGCTGAGCATCAGGCTTTGTTTGAGCAGTTGATTCAAGAGAAGGTGCCACAGTACGAGGCTAAGTTTGGCATACGTTATAATGTAACTTTCAGCGTGCAGAAGTCAAGCACGGATACATTGGCAGCTAATATGGACAACACTCCTTTCCGTATAGATGGCAAGTTACTTTTCCGTCCTGGTGGTCATGGTGCTTTGATTCAGAACCTCAACGACCTTTCCAGCGATGTAATCTTTATCAAGAATATAGATAATGTGGTACCTGATCGTCTCAAATCCGATACTGTCTTATGGAAGCAAGTGATTGCAGGTGTTCTGATTTGTGTCCAGAAGCAAGTCTTCCATTATTTGAGATTACTTGACAAGGGCGATTATACTCACGAAGACTTGGAGGACATGATTCGTTTTGTTCGCCATACTCTTAATTGTGATTATCCGGGTTTGAAGGAGATGGAGGATGCTCAGTTGCTCCAGTTCCTCCGTACTAAACTCAATCGTCCTATTCGTGTGTGTGGCGTTGTCCGCAATGTGGGAGAACCTGGTGGTGGACCTTTCTTGGCATACAATCCTGATGGCAGCGTGAGTCTCCAGATTCTGGAGAGTAGTCAGATAGATAAGAATAATCCTGAATACATGCGCATGTTCACAGAAGGCACTCACTTCAATCCCGTTGATCTCGTGTGTGCTGTTCGTGATTATCAAGGAAATAAGTTCAATCTTACTGATTACGTTGATCCTGCAACCGGCTTCATTTCATATAAGAGCAAGAATGGGCGTGACCTGAAGGCACTTGAGCTTCCTGGTCTTTGGAATGGAGCCATGAGTGATTGGAGTACGTTGATGGTGGAAGTTCCTCTCAGTACTTTCAATCCAGTGAAGACGGTCAACGATCTTCTGCGAGAGCAGCATCAGTAGGTCACTTGGAATTCTCTCCCTTATCTATTTTTAATTTGGAATAACTATGAAGATTGGGGTATTCTGCTCAGCCAACAGCAACATCGATACAGATTTCTTTTCTCTCACCCGTGAGTTGGGAACTTGGATAGGTCAGAAGGGGCATACATTGGTTTTCGGTGGGTGCAATATGGGCTTGATGGAATGTATCGCCCAATCTGTTCATGAGGCTGGTGGAAGTACGATAGGTGTCGTTCCTCAGGTTATAGAGAAGGGAGGGAAAGTGTCTGACTTCGTGGATGTTAACATCGCATGTGATAATCTCTCTGACCGTAAAGACTTGATGCTTCTCCAGAGCGATGTTCTCATAGCCCTTCCTGGCGGCATTGGTACGCTGGACGAGATTTTCTCTGTTGCTGCGGCTCATACGATCGGTTATCATAACAAACGTGTCATTATCTACAACATGAAAGGTTTCTGGGACTCCACTATAAGGATGCTCGATGACCTTCAGTCCCAAGGTCTCATTCGAGGTTCTTGGCGCAACTATATTCAAATCGCAAATTCGATGGAACAAATTCAATTACTTATATCATGACTATGAAACACTTTACTATTTTTCTCATGACCTGTGCTGCAATGTTGGTTTCTAGTGGAATCACAGCACAAGACAAAAAATCCAATTATCGAATGGATCGTTCGCGTCTCAATGTTGGTGCGTACATTCTTAAACCTTATGCTCGTACAGAGCAACACATCAAAGATATTGCCGATTGCGGCATAGACTTCATGACCTGTGTGGACTATGATAAAAAGATGCTGGATCTTTTCAACAAATACCACATAGGAGCTGTTGTTAGTGGAGTAGTGCCTGGTTGGTGGGGCGGAGACGGCAGTAATGCAGGTAAATTGAAAGACAAGAACCCGTTGGATGCTTATGCCAAAGCTGCCACGAAATTTCAGGACCATCCTGCTATATGGGGTATCGACATAGGTGACGAGCCATCAGCTTTGGATTTCCCTCATTATGGGAAAGTCTTCAATAAGGTGAAAGAGTTGTTTCCAACCAACTTTCCTTATTTGAACCTCTATCCCAACTATGCATCCGTTTCGCAGAACACAGCCGAACAGACCGTCAATCAGTTGGGTACCAAAACGTATCAGGAGCATATAGCTGAATATATCAAGTATGTGCCTGCCGACTATCTTTGCTATGACTTTTATCTCTACTCCATCAATGTTCCTTTGGCTTACGAGAATCTCCGCATTGTTTCTGATGCATGTTTGGGAGCAGGTCGTAGCATGTGGATAGTGCTGCAAGTAAACTCCAACAAAAAAGAAAAGTGGATTTCAGAGAACGAACTGCGTTTCCAGGCATATACCGCTATGGCGTTTGGAGCAGAAAACATCATTTGGGCTTGCTACACAGCTGGTTGGTGGGATAATAATGTACTTGACGAGAAAGGGAATAAGACACAACAATATGATAAGCTTCGCAAGATAAATGCTGAAATTCACCGTCTGAGTGAGCCTTACATGAAGTATCGCCGTGTGCGTACTGACTTTATATCCTTTCAAGGTACAAAATGGCTTGATGGCGTTAAACAGGGCAACCTTCACTCATTCTCGAATGGCATCATCTCCAACCTCCAGTCAACTGACCAGACTCCACTCGTTGTTGGTTCAATGACATCACGTCGAGGCAACGGTGACAACGCGTTCTTCGTCTGTGCTGCTGATGACCCGTACGACGAGCATCCTGCTACCCACACTCTCACCTTCCAGGCAGAAGGGCGACGCATATCTGCTACAGGGCCGCAGGGACCAGTCCAAGTGAAAGTGGGAACTGATGGCAAGTATAGCATAGATATAACCTCTAATCAGGGCATTCTGATAGAGGCTGCAGTATATTGATTCCTACTTTTTTGAAATGAAGACGATACTTATCAGATTGCAGAGTTTGTTGCTATCGTTTGTTATATTGATTGGTTGCCAGCAACAAGAGAAAGAGAATTTGCTAACGCGTCGCTCACCCATCCAGGAGCCTTACGAGTACATCTCTGGAGGCTCGCTTACGGGGGCGAATGTGCCAGACTCTCCCGATCCGCTGGTGCGCTATGTGTGGGACAATCCCAAGGCAACCGATCCCTATCAGATTTTCGTCATGCTTCCCCAAAAGGCAGAAGCGATGGAGAGTGAGGCCAGCTTTGACGGTTTGAAAAGTGTCAAAAAAGAGAAGTGTCGCATACGAGTCAAAGGAACAGGTACCATCCGTTTGGATTTTGGCACAGAATTGCCTGCCTGGATAGAGATAGACAGTCCTGACCTGACAGGAGAAGTTGAGATTGGGTGCAGCGAGCACAAGGATTTCTCCATGTTCAGGAAGATGGCAAAACCTGTTCAATACGGCACAACTTATCGGATGGAATTGAACAAGGAACTTTACGAAGGTGTGCGCTATGGTTTCATACGCGTGAACAGTTTTGATCGTCCATTCACCATCACCTCTGTTCGTGCCGTCTGTCAAGTGAAACCTGTCAATTATACAGGTAGTTTCGATTGTGATAATCCCTTGATAAACCGCATCTGGTATACGGGTGCTTGGGATGTGAAAGCTAATCTTCGAGAGGATAGTTTTGGAGCTATCATGTTCGATCGTGGTGACCGATTCTCGTGGACAGGCGATGCCTATACGGCTCAGAAGGCAGCTTTGGTTGCTTTCTCATGCTACGATGAAGTATTCAAGAATCTATGTTGGACAGATACTCATCCCAACGGCATAGAAACCTACGAATTGTATTGGGTAGAGAGTCTGATCGATTATTTCATGTACTCAGGTGACGAGGATGGGTTGTTGAAATTGATGCCGAGAGCCGAGGAAAGGATGGAGCACGCCTGGCAGATTTTTGATAAGCCAACCAATTTGACATTCGTGGGTTGGGATCACCGTTTAGGTACCGGTTTCGATCATCCCAATTGTCAGGAGGGTGTGCGAACCTTCCAAATGCTTGCCATTGGTGCTTGGAAACACTTCGCCAAAATCATGGACATGATTGGCGAGAAGGAGAAGGCTCAGCATTATCTTGGGTTGGCTGAGGCGAAAACCAGGCAGGTGAACACACCAGAGTATCTCAATTCCTTAGGAATGCATTCTTCGGCAGATGCCATCAATGCGGATCTGTTGCCCGATTTGGAACGTCTGTATCATCCAGATTTAGCCGATCGTCTACAACGTCAATCATTCTCTCCTTTCAATCAATGCTTCATCCTTCAGGCTATGGCTCATGCAGGACATTACAATCATGCTTTTGCATCTGTCATTGATTGTTGGGGAGGTCAAATAGAATGGGGTGGCAGTTGTTTCTTCGAAGTCTTTCGGCATGACTGGAAGGACATCATAGAGAAGAACGGACCGGTTCCTTTTTCGCAGGCTGGATGCACCAGTTTGGCCCATCCATGGGGAGCGGCTGTCACGTCCTGGCTTAGCGAGGAGATGCTAGGCATAAAACCCTTGACTGCTGGTTTCGGTAGCTTCGAAGTCAAACCCCACTTCGCTGGTTATGCAACCTCTGTTTCAGGTCATACGATGACACCTCACGGTCCTATCAAAGCCACTTTCAACCTGAATTCAGGCCGCCATGCCCTTACAGTTCCTGAAGGAACAGAGGCACATCTTTATATTCCCAAGGAAGGAATGTCAGTCGAAAAGTTCATCATGAACGACGAACCCTTCTACGATTATACTGAGGATCTTGATTTCATCGAACTCCCTCCTTTGGGACCTGGAAAGTATAGAATAGAGGTTTTGTATGCAGGCGTCCCAGCAGAAAAGCAACAGGAAGAATATTCCTTTGCCACATTCGCTCGAGTGGATACCATTACGTATGGTTTGAATTGGTCACAAAAATATGGACGTGACGGATACTACATTGTTTGCGGTCAGGAGGACGGAGAGGACTTGTCGGAACTGCCGGAATACGTAGAATGGCTGATGTTTGATGGAGGGGAAGGCAGGGATGTCACCCATTCTCGCACGAAGTCTATCACCCCTCTGAACGAGGAGGCTGTGCTTCCTGTTGGTCGAGAATCGGCAGCGCGGAAAGCGTTTGGATGCTATTACACGGGTGGTTGCATATGCAATCCTCTGAAAGTGAAGCTGCGTGAGAATCGTCCTTATGAAATTTCCCTCTATATGGCAGATTGCGACAAAGGTGAAAGAGATGTCAACGTGGAGGCTTTCGATTTGGAAACAGGCAATCGTATCTCACCAGAAGTCCGTGTTCCGCACTTCGAGAAGGGAGCCTTCGTTACTTTCCGCTATGACCGTTCGATTTGCATATATTCCTACAACATACATGGAGACAATGCTGTCTACAATGGCGTTTTCTTCGATTCACCCGATGAATAAACCATTCAATATTTTTATTTGATAAACTCCAAAGCATGAAAAATATGAAAAGTAGTCATGAGAAAAGAATGAGAATGTGTCTCATCATCTTACCGATGCTGTTGATGGCAATGTTTTGTGCTATCAGTTGTGGTCCTAACCGGAAAAAGGAACTTGCCCAAAAGATACTGCTGGACGAGAGATTGCAGAAAGTGGATAGCATGGCACGAGAGCTACTAAAGCAAGGATTCAATGCAGGAAGCGGTTACTCGGAAATATGGGCACGGGACCTGAACACCTTTATCCTGACATCACTCGATGTCGTTCCTGTAGAAGAAGTTAGAGAGGCATTGCTGATTTTCTTCCGTATGCAACAACCCAACGGAGAGATGATAGACGGATATGTCGTTAACGACGCTTCTGGATTCAACGGGGAAGATACTGTTCTTTACTACTCGCCGCTGGATACCACCCATGTTGGATTCAAGAATACGGTGGAGACCGACCAGGAGACATCGCTCATTCAGGCCGTCTATAAATATATTACCAAGACTGGCGACAAGTCCATTCTCGACGAGCAGATTGGTGAATCAACGGTGGAGGAGAGGATACACCAGATGTTGGACTACCTGAAGCGTGAGCGATACAGTAAGGAACACGGTCTCATTTACGGAGCGATGACTGCTGACTGGGGTGATGTGCAGCCAATACCCCGCGGCGCTAAAATCATCAATCAGGACATGATAGACATCAACCAGTATAGCTATATGGCTATAGATATCTACGATAACGCCATGCTCCTCATTGCTATAAATGACATGAAGCAACTCGGTATCGCTACAGAGGAGGAACAGAACTTCTATGAGGGAATCAAACAGCAGGCCAGAAAGTTGCTATGGGACAGCAAACGAGAGAAGTTTATCCCGCATATCTATCTCGATGAATCTCCCATTCCAGAAGGCTTCAACGAAGAGGAAGTGTATTATCATGGAGGTACTGCAGTAGCCATCGAAGCTGGTCTGCTCAGCAAGGAAGAAGTGGCTCGATGCAACAGCGATATGCTCCGCAACGTGGAAGCTTCAGGAATGGCAACGATTGGACTGACTATATATCCTCCTTATCCTGAAGGTTTCTTCTATGGACTAATGGAACATCTCTATGGCTACCAGAACGGAGGAGACTGGACTTGGTTCGGTGGCAGGATGATTCAGCAACTCATTGCATACGGATTTATCGAGGAAGCTTATACGGAATTGGGGCCCATGTTGGATCGTGTGATAGAAAACGGTGACTTCAACGAATGGTATGGTCCTGGCAATAAGCCTTCTGGTTCCTGGAAATACAAGGGCTCTGCAGGTGTTCTGTCGACTGCCATTCAAATGTTGACCGAATGGTGCCACAAGCAGAATGTTTAATCTTCTCTGATAAATCCACTTTTTTATGACACGTATGATACATTGCCTTTTAGGGCTTGTCTTATTGTCCTGGTGCACATCAGTGATGGCTGAGTCTGCCCTGTTCCAGACGTTCAGTAATCCCGAAATGAAGTATCGCCCTCAGGTTCGTTGGTGGTGGAATGGTGATAAAGTGACTGCTCACGAAATCCTTCGTGAATTGGATGTCATGAAAGAGGCTGGAATCGGTGGCGTGGAAATCAATCCTATTGCTTTCCCCGGCGGTGACAGCATTGGCATTCGTACTTTGGAATGGTGTAGCCCTGAATGGTGTCAGATGGTGAAGGTTGCTGTTGATGGTTGTCGTGACAGGGGTATGGTCGCTGATATGATTGTGGGAAGTGGGTGGCCTTTCGGTTCTGAGTATCTGCCACGCGAACAGCAGCAACAGTTGCTCACGATAGAAACCTTCGAACTCCAGCGAGGTCAGCAGTTCCAGATGAACGTGCAGGATATCTTGGCAAGGGTGAATCCACCCATCCATTCGCCGTATCCCAACCCTGACAAGGAACTTGTCTTTCTGCGCCTTATGCCCAAACGTATCACAGACTTCACGGAAGGCATCAGTTACGATCATCTCGTGGGGAGCAGTCAGATTACTCTCACAGCTCCCTCCGATGGCGACTATGTTCTCTATTGCTTTGTGAAACTGACGGGTTTCATGTCTGTTATCAATGGTGCTCCTGGCGCCCAAGGTCCCGTGCTCAATCACTACGACAAGAATGCTGCCCAGAGCTATTTGAATCGACTTTCCTCTTCTCTTACTCCCGTTATGGGAAACATGGGAGCTTACATGAGAGCTGCTTTCTGCGACAGCTTCGAGACGGAAGGGTCCAACTGGGACGATTATATGCGCGACGAGTTCCTTAAACGCCGTGGATACGACATATCGCCTTACCTGGCTTATATCATTTTCAAGGTCGGGGCGATGGGAAATCCTGTCAGAGAGAAGTATGGCTCTGAGATGGCACTCAGCAACGAGGCTGCCGACTTGATTGAACGTGTCCGCAACGATTTTGAGAGGACTATGCGCGAGCGTTTCTTGGAAGGGTTTCTCACTCCCTTCAACCAATGGTGTGCCGCCAATGAACTGAAGTCACGCATACAGGCATACGGCCGAGGGCTTCACCCCGTTGAGTCGAGCATGATACTCGACATTCCTGAATGTGAGACTTGGATGAGACCTTCGACAGGCTATACTCATATTCCTTTCGGCGCCCATCCCACCAGTTATTCCATCAACAACAAGCTGACGGCTTCCGGTTCCTTCCTTGCTGGCAACAATATCGTCAGCTGCGAGGAACAAACGAACACGACTATGGTCTTCTTTACCACGCTCGACAACATCAAGGTGACGGGCGACATGAGCAATCTCTCGGGCGTAAACCAATCCATTCTGCATGGTTTCAACTACACCCCTGCAGAGACTCCTTTCCCAGGATGGGTACGTTATGGATGCTATTTTAATGAGAAGAATTCCTGGTGGCCTCATTTTCGTCTGTGGGCTGATTATAAGGCCCGTTTGTCAGCTCTCTTCCAGAATACGGTGATGCAGACCGACATTGCCATTCTGCCTGCTTTTGAAGATATGTGGAGCAAGTTGGGCGGACAGCGCGATCCGTTCCCTGACCACATTTATCCCGTCTATGCCTACCACTTGTGGGAAGCTATCCATCAATCTGGCAGCAATTGTGACTACATTAGTGAGATGATCTTGGAGAAAGGGAAAGTCAAGAAAGGTCAGCTCGTCTATGGCCCGCGCCAGTACAATACCCTTTTGCTGACCAAAGTTGAGAGTATGTCTCCTGCGGCTGCCCGCAAGCTTCGCGCTTTCGTCAAATCGGGTGGAAAAGTAATCTGTATCGAGAAAAGTCCATGTAAATCTTACGGGTTGAAAGATGCCAAGAAACGTGATGCAGCCGTGCAGAAAGCCATCTCAGGATTAGCAGAGAAGTATCCTTCCTCCTTTGCCGTAGTGAATGCTCCTACAGGCGATGACATGCTTGCGTGGTGGATTTCCTTGCAACAGAAGTACGGTATCAACCAAGATATTATCTTCAGCCAACCTGGCGTTTTTCTGAGCCAGAACCACTACAAGAGTCCGAACGAGGATGTCTTCTTCGTTACCAATTATAGTGCTACTCAGGAGAATTCCCAGACACTCCGTTTCCCTCATGTCAGCCAGGACAAGAAAGCTTGGATATGGGATGCCGAGACGGGCAAACGTTATCTGCTCCCTGATTGGCAGGACGGGTTGGAACTGTATCTTCAGCCGGAAGAGAGCAAACTCATCGTCTTCAGCGACGAGACGGATGGGGAGCCATATCGCGATCTCAGACGCAACGGTGAGCCTAAGATGGTGGTCAGTCAGCCTTGGAGGCTTCATCTTCATCACGCTATCACGGGCGAAAGATTTGATATTTTCACAGAAAAACTCTTTGATTTGTCTGCCGACAGCCGTACTCAGACTTTTGCTGGCGACATTGAGTACACCACGACCATCGAAGTGGATGATCCTGCCTCGATAAGCATTTTGGATGCAGGAGATACGAACCACTCTGTGACGGAACTCATTCTGAATGGGCGGAGCTTGGGTCGTAAGTGGTATGGGTATCGCATGTGGGATGTGTCAAGCATGCTTCACAAAGGCCAGAATGAAATTACCCTACGTTGCACCACTACTTTGGGGAACTATGTCAAATCGCTTCGCGACAATCCGGTTGCTCAGAGTTGGACTAGAGGTCAACGAGTTGCTTCCATGGGGCTTTTGGGACCAGTAAGCCTTTGTACGTCGGGTCAAAACGTATCGGATAAAGTCGTAATCAAGTAAAGATGCCTAAAGGGGATAATATTGCCTCATTATTCTTGTGTCACTTGAGGATTTTCTTGCCTTTAGTGATGTAAATTCCATGAGTTGGATAATTGCTATGTCTTCCTTGTAAATCGTAATACACATCGGATGACGTGGAAACCGTGACGGGACGGACGTTGGAGGCTTGGCAGTTCATTTTGGCGACGGAGAGACCGAGGCCGGGGTGATGGGTAAGCCAGATGAGGTCGTGCTTTGGGTCGAGAGTGATTTTTGTTACCTCATTGAGGACGATGCCTGAGTTGTCGGTGTTGTAGACAGTCCACTCGGCTCCATCGAAACAGACAAGGCCGACAAGGCTGAGGTCTCCTGCGGTGGCTAACCATAGACGGTTGTCGGAATCTACCTGCACGTCCCAGAAGCAGTCACTCGGCAGCGGCGAGTTGTTGTGGTTGTAGGTCGTCCATGTATTTCCGTCGAAAAGAGTCAGACCTAAGCCGAATTCTGACCCCATTTTGTCGGGATAGCGAGGGTCGCGGCAGTTCAGCCAAAGGACATCGTTGTTATCGACGGTCACCGTGCCCACGTAATTGGACGGGATGGAGGAATTGGAGGTGGTGTAGTTGCTCCATCGTGTGCCGTCGAAACAGAACAGACCAGCGCCGAAGGTGCCGCACCAGAGCCGGTTGCTATTGTCGAAGGTCATGCACTGGACTGTCTTGGAGAGAATGGAATTGCTCTTGTTGTAGGCCGTCCACGTCTCGGCGTCGCGCATGTAGAGACCCTTGTTTGTGGCTATCCAGAGACGGTTCTTGCGGTCGAACTTGATGAGGGTGGCGTCGGCTTCGCTGAATGGATAGTCGGTTCTCATGTAGGCTTTCTTGCTCGTCGCTGTTAGTTCCACGAGGCAGGTGTCAGTAGTAAACCACGGCCAGAGTAACCAGACGTTGCTGTTACGGTCGGTCTCCGTTTGGGCAATCACTCCCATAGGTTCAATATGACATTCGTCCGTCTCGATGTCGTATGTCTGGAAACCATTCTGTAAGTTAGCGCAGAAAATCCCTTTGCCATCAATGCAGCCACTGGAATAGGATATGCCGCTGTCGTAGAGTTGGTTGTCTATGAGCGGGATGGCTGTCAGTCCGTTATCCGTGAGCTTGAGTAAGCCCTCGAAACGCGAACCTACATATACGTTGTCGTTATCGACATCGATGGTCATCAGATAATCGTTCGAGATGTTCAACTGATAGGGATAGGCCGTGAAGTCCGTGCCGTCATATTTGGTAATATTGTGTTCGCTCAGCATCCAAAGATTACCGCTCTCGTCGACAATAATGTCCGCGATGTTCGTCTCGGGCAGGGACGAATTGTCAGGTGTGTAGTGTGTGAAATCGTTTCCATCGAATTTGACAATCCCATTGTTGGTCGCTATCCACAGGAATCCGTTTTTGTCGGTTTCGATATTGTTTGCTTTCCCGTATGGAATGTTGTACGGCATCAAATCATTGGGCGTAAATACACAGAGGTTATACTCGTTCAACGCATCGTAGCACACCACCCATATACGCCCGTCCCTGTCGGCCCTAATCTTCTTGACGTAGGAGTAGGGGCTAAGCGGGTTGATGTCGTAAGTGGCTGTGCATTTCTTGCCGTCGAAAGTATACAAAGATGCGATACTACCCACGAGCATGGTTCCGTCGGCATTGAAATAGAAGCCGGAAAAGTGCTGGTTGATGCGAAAGCCGGTATTCCTCTTGTCGAATTTCTCGATGCCGCCGTCAGTCACCTTTGCCAAGCCGTTGAACTCCGTGCCAACCCACATCTCGCCGTTGTGAAATGCCATGTCGGCAATGAAATTTCCTGTCATGCTCCCGTCGGCGCGTTTGAGCACCGTCTGCAAGCCGCTCTGCTTGTCAATCTTCACGATGCCTCCGCCCCTCGTGCCCACGTACAGGAAGTTCTTGTCGTGGATGATTTTCATCACGAAGTTCTTGCTCGAAATGTTACGCCAGTCCGTCAAGTGGGCATATGCCGTGACCGTGGCCAAGGCAAGGAGCAAGGTGATGATGACTTTATTCATTTATAAAATGAAAGGTCCAAAATATTAGTTTCCTCCTACATCTTCGCCATTGCCTGTTCCAAGTCAGCGATGATGTCGTCAACATTCTCGATGCCTACGGAGAGGCGAACCAGATCGGGGGCCACACCAGCTTCGCGCAACTGCTCGTCCGAGAGTTGACGATGGGTGTGACTGGCAGGATGGAGCACGCAGGTGCGGGCGTCTGCAACGTGTGTCACAATGGAGATGAAATCCAGGTTGTCCATGAACTTGATGGCCTCCTCGCGACTGCCTTTCAAGCCGAAGGCTATTACGCCGCACGAGCCGTTGGGCATGTACTTCTGGGCGAGGGCATAATACTTGTTGGACGGTAGTCCGCAGTAGTTTACCCAACCCACTTTCGGGTTTTTCTCTAGCCATTCAGCCACCTTCTGTGCGTTCGCGCAATGTTGGCGCATGCGCAGGTGGAGCGTTTCGAGTCCGAGATTAAGCAGGAAAGAGTTCTGGGGGGCAGGAATGGAGCCAAGGTCACGCATGAGCTGGGAGACGAGTTTGGTCGTGTACGCCTTCTTGCCGAAAGTTTTCGTGTAGGTCAGTCCGTGGTAGCTCTCATCGGGTGTCGTCAAGCCAGGGAACTTCTCGCTGTGGGCGTCCCAGTCGAAGTTGCCGCTGTCCACCACACAACCTCCTACCTGCGAGGCATGCCCGTCCATGTACTTCGTCGTGGAGTGTGTCACGATGTCGCATCCCCATTCAAACGGACGGCAGTTGATGGGAGTGGCGAACGTGTTGTCCACGATGAGGGGCACACCGTGCTTGTGGGCCATCTTGGCGAAGCGCTCGATGTCGAACACATTGCCTCCTGGGTTGCTGATGGTCTCGCCGAAGAAGCATTTCGTGTTGGGCCGGAACTCCTTCTCGATGCGCTCGTCGTCCCAGTCGGGATCGATGAAGGTGCACTCGATGCCCAGTTTCTTCATCGTCACACCGAAGAGGTTGAACGTGCCGCCATAGATGGTGTTGCTAGTGATGAAGTGGTCGCCAGCCTCGCAGATGTTGAAGATGGCATAGAAGTTGGCAGCCTGGCCGCTGGAGGTAAGCACGGCACCCACGCCGCCTTCCAGGGCTGCAATCTTCTTGGCCACCATGTCGTTGGTTGGGTTTGCCAGACGTGTATAGAAATAGCCTTCGTCCTTCAGGTCAAAAAGGCGGGCCATCTGCTCGCTTGTTTCGTATCTGTAAGTTGTGCTCTGATAGATGGGAAGTTGTTGTGGCTCACCCTTGCTGGGCTTCCAGCCGCCGTGAACGCAGATTGTCTCGAGATTCTTTTTCATATTCTATTATTTTTTTGTTTTGTTTTTGCATCTTTGATGCAAAGATATGATATTTATTTCAATCTCGCAAACTTTTCGCATGTTTTTTTCCAAAATCTGCAACAAATAGTCTTGCGTTTTGAATTTTAGGCGGTAATGTCTTGTTGGGCGTGCCTAATCTTTAACGCAGTCACAGCCACAATGTTTTTTTTTTTTTTACATGAAATAATCCTTCAAAAGGAATTGTTCTCTCAGATTTTTTGTTTACTTTTGCTATACCATTGATGATTTTGCTTGTCTTTAACGCAGCACAAAGATGAGTGAAAAATATTACATGGTAGAATTTTGGGCAACTTTTGTTGTTCGGGAATTTATAAGTTACATTAAATTGTAATGCTGTGGAATTTAGGCTTATGAGAAATAGAAAACTAATACTTGGAGGCGTGGGATTGGCTATTACTGCGTTGATTTCGGCCGCGAGCATAAAGAACTTCTACTTATGGCATGATGGTATGCACAACCAGGTGGCTTCAAATGTGATGTCATATCAGCAGGATGGGGCTGTACTGAAAATAGGCGAGGAATGCTATTCGATAGATGAGGTTGACAGCATCACTTTTGATACTCCAGTTTCGCCCAGCAACATGCCTCGCACGCGCATGTTGTTCGATACGGGTTCTTCCCACGATATGAAGCTGCGTTCATCGGGCACTTATTCCTACGTGATAACTACGACGGGCAGCGACCCATACGTTTCCACACGTCCGCTCACGAGAGCCCTACCCGAGGATTCGTGCATCTTGACCTTCGAATATCGGCTCAACAAACGCATGCCTCGCTTCAAGGTCTATTTTGCCACGCCCCTTTCCGAGGAGCGCTCAGCCGTGCTGGGTCTGCTGGAACCCACGAACCTGTGGCAAAGGGCAAGCTTCGACCTCTATGCGCATCGTACAGCATTCGAGTGGGGACGCGCAGGTCACTATCTGCGCCTCGATCCCGGAGAAGCGCCTGACGTGACGTTGGAAATCAGAAACATCTATCTGCGCCGAGCCACGGCCGAAGAGATTGCGGCACGCGAAGCCGCCACGGACCATTTCAAATACATTGACAACGGTAAGGTACGTCTGGGCGTTGATATGCAGCGAGGTGGCAGCATCTTCTATTTCGCCCTCTCCAACGAACGTCGTAATCTGCTCAATCATCGCGACGAAGGGCGTTTCATTCAGCAATCATACTACGGTGAGTCCGACGGAACGATGTGGGGCAACAACCCGTGGACATGGAATCCCATACAGGGCGGAGGGTGCGACGGCACGTGTGCTCAGGTGCGCTCATTCGAGATTGCCGATTCTTCGCTGCATGTGGTTTCTGTGCCAGTTCACTGGGCTGGCAATTACCTTATGCCGGAACTGGAGATGGAAGAGACGATTACCCTAAAAGACAGTGTAGCTCATTTGCACTACACCTTCCGCAACACCGGTCCAGGAGCCACGAGTCATCCCACGGCTATGCAAGAGATGCCTGCCGTCTTTGTGGATTACCAACTTGACCACTTGGTCTTCTATCGCGGCATGCACCCCTGGGAACAAGACGTGCTGTGCGATACCGTGCCAGGCTGGCCGAACGAGAGCTTCAGTCGGCAGGAAGAGTGGGCAGCCTACATGAAAGCTGATGGCAGCCTGGGTCTTGGTGTCTATACGCCTGGCACTGTGCAGATGACCGCTTACAGGTATGGCCATGGAGCGTCCACGGGTGAGTCGGGCGACGACTGCTCCTACTTTGCTCCCTTGCGCTATTTTGCTGTGGAGAAAGGGTTGACCGTCGAATACGATGCATACGTCACCATAGGAGATATTGCCCAGATTCGGGCACGTTTCTACAATATACACGAATGTATTGACCCAGATTGGCGCAACCACCCAGTAGCAGAGTATTTTTCTCTGCTGGGTACGGGACAAAACAACCTGACGGTGAAACAGACTGGCGAGGATTGCTATACTATCGAAACCACAGGTGGCGACCCCTACGTCTTCACCTCAGAACTGCCGTATCCTCTCATGGAAGAGCAGCATACGCTTACCTTTGAGTACATTTGCAATCAGCAAATACGTTTTGAACTGTTTTTCTCGCCGCCAACTGTGGCAGAACGCAGCATGCAGTTCACACTACCTCCCTCTGCAGAATGGCGCAGCATGCAGGTGGATATTGCGGCTCAGCGCGCTGCATTCTCGTGGGGTAATTTCGGTGATTATTTGCGCCTTGATACGGGCGATGGGCCTGGCACAGTGTTGCAAATAAGGAAGCTGAAAGTGGAGTAGGGTCATATCTGTCTTTGTGTGCGGATGCCGTCCAGTATGGGATAGACGAGAGGTAGTTGTGATGTTCGTGAAAATGTCGTTTTGTCGTTTTGTCGTTTTGTGATTTTTGCGCCCCACCGTTTTTCTTGGATCTTATTATATATATATAAAACGCGTTAATATATTAATGCGTTAAGGAGAACCCTCACACACTGAAAACGACAAAACGACATTTTGGGGGAGAGTGAAAGCTATAAGATTGCCTTGATTGGGGCTGCCCAGAAAATGTTGGCATTCGAGGTGCTCACATTATCGTTATCTTCTATGAACGATTCAAAACCTGCCGGGACAAGATTGATATGCCGGCCAGCCTCACGCTTCCTGTTTTCATCACAGTCTTCCTGATAGTAGGAAAGTGTCTCTGGGCACCGGAACCAATAGGTATTCTTTGCCATATAGGCAGAATAAAAGCGAGTCTTCGTGGGCGCATCCTTCAGGAGATCATAGATGACCATATCCTCGCCAGAAATGTAATGCTCCCTTATCTCTTTCAGCGAAAGCGGCACAGCGTCAACGTCGCAGATATAATGTCCGCCCATATCTGAATCTATCATCGCCCACTTTCCCAGTTCGGGAAGCCAGACTTCGTTAACGACATGGCAGTCATTATCATCCTCATCCTCAGGGAGACAAGTAACATACCTCGCCTCCAGACCCGCGGCAAGCATGAGTTCAAAGGTGAGGATGCTATGCAGTCGGCAATTGAATGCCGGGGCTACGTTCTTTGTGTATTCCCACAAATCAATGGCGTTGCGGTGCTCAGGCTCTATCTCCTGATTGTCGTGTGGAATATTGGATGCCACAAACTGCCCAATGGCAAGTGCCTTGGCCCAGTTGTTTGCATCGGCATCGTATAGCGAATCAAGACTGAAGTAAGTCAGAATCTCTTTTGCACGAATCGTATCCTGGATAATCTTCATCTCGAAGGTAACGGTATCCGTCTCAAGTCCCCCTGACGTGCGGAGCAATTGAACATAATCATCATACCGTCTTTCCGGCCGTTGATGGATGGAGATGTAATACTTGGCAAAGTACGCATAGAGCAGGCCTGCTGTGGTCAGAATTCCGATAAAGGCGAATATGCCCCAAACAACTTTCAGAAACTTTTTCATATCGCTAAACTTCAATTTATACTATTACCTGTTCCGGACAGTTTGCTTTCTTTCACAAATCCTCAACGAGTTGTACGCCCCAGCGATTGAAACATTGCAAATACGCTTGTTGGATTCTCGCAGTGCAAAAGTATTACTTTTATTTGGAACAACCCATTTTTGGGCAAAAAAAAGATTATAACCCGTCAAAGAACTTCATTATTCACTTGAAATTCTACTGATCCCACTATGCCTGAGACTTGCGGAATCCGTCGTTTCAACGTGTTGATTTTGTCTTTTTGACACGTTGCGATGAAGGTTTCAACGTGTTGCAGTAATGTACTGAGTTCACTTGAAAAAGTTATTAACAGAATCTCACCTTTCAGTTTTGGCATGATCTCTAAACCTCCGCTCCAAACAGCGAACAGAACGAACAGTAAACAGTTGAACAGTTACTTCAAATGCACTCTAAAAATGTTAATTGTATAACTCGAATGCTGCTTTTAAAGTGGATTCAATAATGTACTGTTTTCTTCTCTTGCATAATTCAAAAAAAAGTTGTAACTTTGCGGTATGATTAGAGGAGATAAAATGATATGGTTTCTTGTGGGGTTGATGCTTCTTTTCAACCTTGGAGGGCTGTGGGCGCAAACCCCAGACGAGAAGTTGTATCAGCAGCAATATTTCGAGTTGGCTGGCGACAATGCGGCTCTGTACAGGGGAAAGGCCCTGACGACGAGCTATCAGTCAACGGGATGGCTGAGTCATCCTTATTGGGACGACGAGGAGTTTCATGAGGGCGAGGTCAGCTTTCGTGGTGTGGTGTACCCTCACGTGAAACTACGTTATGATGTGGTCAGCCACTTGGTGGAGGTGCTGACTCCCAAGCGAGGTTTTGTCGTGTTGCCTGACCAGGAGATGATAGACTATTTCACGATGGACGGTTTCCGTTTCGTGCGTTATAATGATGTATTCGTGCGCGAGGATTATCATGGACGGACCGTGAGCCTTCATCGGCAGCGCACCAAGCACAGGATGACGAACCTAATACGTGACGGATATTCCTACAAGCGACTTGAGACTGACGATGCCTTCATGCTTCATCGTGCGGATGGGAACTATGAGGTGAGCAATCTGCGCAGCCTGTCGTCGCTGTATCCTGAATACAGAAAACAGTTGAAAAACTTTGCGCAGACGCAGAAGTTGAAATTCAAGGGCGATGAACGCGGACGGAGTTTGGCCCGATTGACGGAATATCTGGATGGACTGTTGCCTGTGTCGCAAGAGGAGAGGGTAGTATCGGACACGATTACACGGGTGGTTGAGGTTCCTCAGTCGATTCTGACAGAGGACATTGAGACGAAGGTACCTGCCTACGAAGTGTTCCGCGAGGGGAGCACAGCCGTGCGCCAGCGGGCTGAGATAGAGCGCAGCGAGGTCACAGCGGGCATAGAGAGCCTAAAACCCATGACGGAGGACAAGTTCCTGGACGAAGTGGAGGTTACGGCCTTCCGCTCGAACGTAGGTGTCGTCCAGATGGGAGTGGAGAAGTTTCGTCCTTCTCAGTTGAGAAATGTCCCGATGGCGCTGGGCGAGGCAGACATCATGAAGATGGTGGAGACACTGCCAGGAGTGAAGACGATGGGAGAGGCAAGCAGCGGATTCAACGTGCGAGGAGGTGCTGCCGACCAGAACCTGATTCTCCTGAGTGGCAACACGCTCTACAATCCCATGCACATGTTTGGTCTCTTCTCGGCCTTCAACACCGATGCCATCAATGATGTAGAGCTGTTCAAGAGCAGCATTCCTGCCCAATACGGAGGAAGAATCTCCTCGGTTATGAACATGACGGGGAAGCAGGCGAGCAAGCAGGAATGGCACGGGTCGCTCAGCGCTGGATTGCTGACCAGTAAGGCTCATCTGGAAATCCCTCTCGTGAAGAACCATCTTTCGCTTCTGCTGGCTGGTCGTACAACGTATTCCGATTGGCTGATGAAAAAGATACCTGAGAAGAGCGAGTACCACGATGGCAAGGCTGGATTCTATGATCTGAATGGAACGCTTGCCTGGACGGTGAATGAACGGCACTTCGTGAACGTGTACGCTTACAGAAGCCACGACCGCTTCTCTTTTACCGAATATGACAAGTATGGCTACAGCAACATCAACGGAAGCGCGGAATGGAAAGCTTATTGGTCAGACCGTCTGCAGAGCACCATCAGCAGCGGGATGGACCATTATGACTATCTGAACGACGAAAAGGAGGTGCCTACCACGGCGGCTCGTCTCTCGTTCCAGCTCCAACAACAATTCCTTCGAGGCCTGTTTACCCTGAAGGCAAATGAATGCAATGAGATGAAGTTCGGTTGGAATGCCCTGCTCTATAATCTCCGTCCTGGTAAATACGAGCCTATTGGAATGATTTCCAACATCGCCCTGAGGGAATTGGAGCGCGACAAGGCGTTGGAAGGTGCCCTTTTCGTGGAGGATGAATGGGAAATAGACAAGAAGTGGAAGTTGAACGGAGGGCTCCGCTATTCCATCTTTCAATCCATGCGCGAGGGCATGAAGAAGATGTATCAGGCTCCTGAGGTGCGTTTCTCCACGAGCTATATGCTGACTGAGGACCAAAGCCTGAAGGTGGGTTTCAATACGATGAACCAATTTATACATAAGGTAAGCAATACGGTAATCATGTCGCCTACGGATACCTGGACTCTTTCGAACTCGCGAATCAAGCCTCAGCACGGGTGGCAGATAGGAGCCGGATACAACATGCGTACGGAGAATCGCCAGTTGGAACTGACTGCTGAAATCTACTACAAACGTATGAGCAATTACCTGACGTACCGAAGCGCTGCCCAGTTGATCATGAACGAGCATCTGGAAGATGATGTCTTTGGTGCACAGGGACAAGCCTACGGTTTGGAGGTTCAACTGAAGAAACCCGTTGGCAAACTGAACGGACGGATCAGTTACAGCTATGCACGCACGTTCCTGCGTCAGAAGGATGATTCGGTTCTGCCTGTCAACGGAGGTGACTGGTACAATGCTGACTGTGACCGCCCGCATGAGCTGAACGTGGTGGCTAACTATAGGTTTACGCGACGCTATAGCACAAGCTTGAATCTGGATTACGCTACAGGGCGCCCCACCACCGTACCTGCTGGAAGATACTTCGACACTAAACTGAGAAGTTGGCTCCCATATTACACAGAACGAAACGGATATCGTCTGCCCGACAATTTCCGCATTGACTTGTCGTTCAACATCGAGCCTGGCCATCATCAGACAGCGAAGACGCATAGCTGGTTCTCATTTGGAGTATACAACGTGTTGGGGCGTCACAACGTTTATAGCGTATATTACGATGTGTATAATGGCATGATACGGGGATACAAGTTATCGATCTTCGGAGTGCCCATCCCCTTCATTTCCTATAACCTAAAGTTCTAATCGAGAGACGAGCGATGAAACGGAAACTGACATACAGGACATTGTGGACGCTGCTGGTAGGTACCCTGCTGATGACCTCTTGCATAGAGGACTTCGTGGCCGACATCGACGAGAAGGATGAGCAGCTTCTGGTGGTGGAGGGCAGCATCTACTCAAACTCGCTTTGTACCTTCTACTTGAGTAGCACGCAAAAAGTAGGTGGAGAGTATTATTGGGATGATGTTGGATTAGGAGGGGAATATGGCGTTTCCAGCCTTCATGCTCCACGAAAGAATTCTTTTAATGTTTATAATGCAGAGGTCAGCGTGCAAGGCTCTGACGGGACCTCTTTCCCTTGTGAAAACAATCCCTATCATAGTGGATATGTCGGAGTTGCCTATCAGGTAAATGTGGGAACTCTGAAGCGAGGTGTAAAATACTGGCTACAAGTGAAAGTGGATGGTCTTACATACGAAAGCGAGCCTCAGGAGCCTATCTTCGCTTTCCCCATAGATAGTCTTTCTTTCGCTCAGGAGAGGGAAGATTTGGAGGTGGATATTCTGGTTAGCACGGCTCCATCTGAGACTGGCGAGCCTCAGTACACACGCTGGGAATATGAAGAATGGTGGGAGATATACACGCCCTGGACAGCTTTTATGGAATATGACCCCATTACCGATAAGATTATTGGTGTGACGGCAATGAAGCATCATGGATGGGCAAATGATTCGAGCAACTCATACATTTTAGCCAATAGTGAACCCTTCAAGGATAATCGGCTTCAGCAGTACCGTCTCTATAGCATTGGTCACACCGATAACCGATTGCAGACTTGTTACTATACACGCGTGAAAGAGTATGCCATTTCCAAGGCTGAATATGAATACGAGAACTTGCGTGATCGGCAGAGTTCCGATATGGGGGGAATCTTTACTCCCCAGCCAAGCGAATTGCCCTCGAACATTCATTGCCTGGAAGAAGACCGCAGGGCAATAGGATTTGTAGGCGTCCGAGGCAATGTGGCTACCTGTGAGATGTATATCAAGAAAGGCCAGGTAAAATACTACCCCTCGAGAACCCCTTACACGATAAGTGAAGAACAGGTGATGGAGAAAACGTGGAACGACCTTTATAGGGCAGGTTACCAAGTACTCACTTACGAGACCTATCCCAACGGAAATGCATATGTGCAATGGTGTCCTGTCTGGTGCATAGATTGTAGGAATTCTTTCTGGAAGTGCTCTTTGGAGAAACCTTACTTCTGGCGAGAATAAAAAGACAAGAATCTTCGGAATGAAAAGAATATTATTAACCATATTCATTTGTCAAGCTTGCATGTTGCTGGGAGCGCAACAACTGGGCGAGCGCGTGGAGGCATATACCGACAAGTCGTGCTATCTGACTGGTGAGCGTATTCATGTGAGCGTGCTGGTTACCGACAAGAATCGCAACACGTTGGATCTGAGCAAGGTAGCATACGTGGAAATTGCTGATACGGCTCGTATGGTGGCACACGCCATGATGTACCTGAAGGATGGACAAGGGTGGGCTGAGGTGAGCCTGCCTGAAGGAATTCATAGCGGGAACTATTTGCTGACGGCTTATACCAGAGCGATGCGGAATGAGGGTGAAAAGTCTTTTTGTCGCAAAATCATCTCTGTGGTCAATCCGAATGGAATCAGTCAATTGGATAATGTGACCTTTATGAAAGAGGAGAACCAGAAAGAGAACAAAAGTATCAAGGTATATCAGGCAGGTCAAGGAGTGAGAGTTGCGCTTCCAAAAGACTCGGCGATGATCATACGCACTCTTTCTGTGGTTCGTGGCAATCTGCGTACTGCTGAATACACGTTGGAAGGCTATGTCGGAAAAGCTGCCTCTCAGCAGAGCACAAAGAACTACGTCCCAGAGATAGAGGGACACATCGTGATGGCTCGTTCCTCGAATTATACCCAACCCGTGACGAGCCGCATGGTGATGATTGGAAAGGGGGCAGACGTTTATGATGGACAGCGACAGGTTGACGGCACTTGGCTTTATTATACTCACGATATATATTCTGCCCAACCAACGCTACTCAATGGTTACGACAATGAGTTGAATCCTGCACCGCTGGAGTTTCTAACACCTTATGTCCAATCTCTTCCTGAATCATTGCCAGGATTGCAGGTGTGGTGCTCAGAGCAGGATCTTAGGGAACGGAGCATTGGTGCACAGCAGGAACGTGCTTTAGTGGCTTGGATGAGTCGTGACACACTGGCTCATACTGGAGAATTTCTCTCGAAGAAGCCTGATTACTGTTATGATATGGACGAATACACCAAGTTCAACACCGTAAGGGAAGCTCTGCTTGAATTTGTGAAAGGTGTCAGAAAGAGGAAGGTGCATGGTACAAACCAGCTCTTCACTATCTCGGAAAGCATGAAAAGCTATACGGATTGGCCTGCTCTGGTGTTACTCGATGGTATGCCTGTATATGATGTGGATGACATACTGGGTTACGATGCGCGTTTGTTGAAATATATCGAAGTGTACTCAGGTGTGTTTACTTTCGGAACGACAGTCTGCCAAGGTGTTATCTCGTTCATATCTCGACATGGATTGCTATCGAATTACACGTTGGATGAAGGATCACGTCTCGTCACATACGAGTTTCCTCAAGACCATCCCAACTGTTTGATTCCCTCGAAAAGTAAAATCAGTACAGTTTATTGGAATCCGTCGGTAAATGCTCGCCAGGTGGAGTTCCCGGCACCTCATGATGCTGGTATCTACCAGATTATTTTGCAAGGAACGGATGCCAAGGGACTGCCGTTTGAATCAGTCAGTGAGATACGTGTTAATTAGCGGTGGAGTATCTTGATGGCTTTTCCATCGCGAAGCATGATATTCACGCCGTGCTGAGGTCGGCTGATACGTTGTCCCGTCAGGTTAAAGTATATTTTATCCGTGTCAGATCCGGTAGCTGGGAGTTGGTTGATTCCAGTGCCTTCTTGTTTTCCTGGAACACGGATTAGACGCCAGTTTCGAGTGTCGGCATCGAGCGAGTTTCCATACGTATACATTCCCACCGTAGTGCCTTCCGTAAGTTTGTTGCTCTGCAGGTCGAATCCATATTTCCCATTCATAATGCGATAGAAATAATCCTCGACTGGAAGGAGACTGAAGCTTTGCTGATAGATGTTTCCTCCAGTGGTGGAACGAGTGCTTAAAGCATATTCTCCATTACGATAACTTATATATTCATCTTTTTCATTTATAAAAGTATATGTAGATTCATTTGAATCTTTTGTTAAAGTCCATAATTGGGTTTCGCTCTCAGGATTCAACTTGCTGATTATTACTTTCTGCTGTTGTGCATCAAGAGCCATCTCGATGTTGCTCTGAGGTACCACAAGATAGGTGTTACCCTCTGCCAGATTGAAAGTTGTTTTCTCCAAGTGGACAGGAATGAGAAGTGTCGTAATGCTGAGGGGAGCCAGGGTAGCTGTCAGTATGTTATCCTCCGTATCGACCACATCATGGCGACGTGCCACATTATAGTTTTGCGTGGTCTGATATACCTCAACGCTGCCATTGATGGTGGTGTAGGGTAGGGATATATGATGAACAGATTTGGCTGCATCCGAATTGATCAGGACAACTACGAGACGATCTCTTTCAGGACTGATTGCTGCAAGGGCTTGAGAAGACAGGCTGGGAACAAAGTGATAGCCAGGTTGGATGAAACGTGTTACCTGACTGCGTATATAATAGCTTTTGACACGCGTGGCAGAATTTTCATCATTGAATTTTGCATTCACCATACACCATTGGTCGCCATATTCCTCAATATATTGCCAATCAATCCAAGCAGAGGGCATGATATAGTGTATATCACGGAACATCCTTTGCATTAAGGCCAAATTGCCTCCGATACCACTCCCGCCAGATCCAACCTCACTCATCCATACAGGTTTGCCTGTCTGACGGGCTAACGTTCCAAACTGGCTGCACGCGCGGTCGTTGCCGCTGTAAGTATGGGTGTTCCATTGGCCAACCATGTTTGTAATGCCGCTGCTGGTGATTGTCTTGAGAGTAGAGACGGCTGTTGCTACAGATGTTTCATCAGAAGCAGAAATGACCGTCTTAAGTCCGCTTTCCTGCAGGATAGGATAGAGAACACGTAACAGGGCAACTTGAGACTGGGAAGAGAAGTGGCACCCTTCTTGCCCACCATTGCATCCCCAATAGGTTGTGTTGGGTTCGTTGAAAGGCTCCAATGTACGGAATTCTATACCGTATTCATCTCGATAGTGTTTGCAAACATCTACCAGATAGTGGCAGAATGCCTCATAATATTCAGGCTTCAGGTTGTCGTCGCCTGGATTGACAGCTCCCGAACAGCATCCGCTGTATGTCATCCACCATGGAGCAGAATTCGAGAAGGCTTCGAAGATGGCATCGGGACGTTTTTCGTGGATCTTCAACATGACTCGACGCTGTGCCTCATCCCTTTCCCATATATAATTTTCTCCAGGTCCATCCAGAAACCCTTCCATTTCAGCACGTAGTCCTTTGCCATTCCCCATGTGATGAAGTGTGCAGTTTGTGTTGTTGGGATCATCGCCTCCACCAATATTGTAGCGGAAGATGTTCATGTTCAATCCTGTAGGACTAACCAGCCAATCGATGATTTGGTCGAGTTTTTCATCACTCCAGTGTCCACACATATTTGCCCACCAGCATAGGCTTACTCCCCATCCTTCGCAGATTTGTTGCTGTTGAGCGGGCGAGATGAGATAGGAATAGGTTGTGGGAGCAACTTCATCTTTAGGATTGTCGACGAGATACCAATGATGAAGCGCATCTGTTCCGGACTTGTCGGAGAAGGCATAACTGCCAGGCGTAGTAGCATCTGTGCCCAAATATTTGCCAGTAGAAGCATTCTTTAGGCGGATGTATCTTTCGTCAACCTTTTCAATGCTATATTTGCTGCGACGAGAGTCAAAGGAGGTTTGGTAATAGGTTGACCACCCGTTTGTGGTGCCAAGACTCAGATAACGAGTGGTACCCTTATCTTTGATGGTGATTGCATAGGCTCCATCAGATTGTTGAAGAAACTCCATGGGTTGGATGTCACTTGCGTTAGCCGATTTCAGTACTGCATGATTATCGCTACCAAGACCAAGTATCATACCGCTACTGTGTTTCAGGTACTTCGTCAGGTTTTCGCTGTAAATGTTTTCAATTCCCATTACGAGGGATAAAAGCAAAAACAGGTATTTCATTGTTTCTTCAGGTATTAAGTTTCAGTTTTTCATAAAATCCCCCTCCTTGTCTTTTCTCTGCATGTGAGAACAGATATAGGAGGGGGAGATTAAATTGGTTGTTACAAATTCTGCTGAATAAATGCTTCGAGCTCCTCACCTCGAAGGCCGCGAGCCAAGATGATGCCCTCTTGATTGATTATAAAGGTACATGGAATGCTGTTAACACCATATTTCTCCATCATTTGGTTCTCCCAGCCGTTGAGTTCGCTTCCTTGAGGCCATTTCATTCCTAATTGAGCCACCTTATCAACCCATGCTTTCTCTTCCTTGTCAAAAGAGATACCTAGAATTTCAAGTCCTTGGGAATGATACTTTTCATAAATGGCCACCAGATTGGGCATTTCGGCCACGCATGGAGGACACCAACTTGCCCAACAGTCCACGATGGTAAGCTTGTTTTCCGGAATGAATTCACTCAAACGAAGGTTACCTCCACCCATCATGGGAACAGAAATGTCGAGATAATGGTTTCCTTCTTCTGGTGAGAATTCTACAATTTCTGTTACTAGAGTTGAGTCTTGCTCGTTCGTGTCTGTGTTTTCGTTCGTAGGCTTGTTGCCGCATGAGATCATTACGACAGCCAGAACGGGTATGATAAAAAATTTCTTCATAATAGTCGTAAAGATATTAAATCAGATATTGGCTACTGATGGATTCGTTTTGGAGTACGCGACGAATGGTCTCAGCAATTAGGTCTGCAATGCTGATTTGCTTCACTTTTGCGCAACGGTTGCTGTAAGGAATGGAGTCGGTGAACACAATCTCTTCGAGAGAACTTGCCTGGACACGTTCGCTGGCAGGACCGCTCATTACACAGTGACTAGCAATAGCACGAACGGTTCGAGCTCCATTTTCCTTCATCAAGTCGGCCGCTTTGGTAATAGTGCCTGCGGTGTCTACAATATCATCCACTAGGACAACGTCAGCATTAAATACATCGCCGATTATCTGCATGCTGTCCACTTCGTTGGCTCTCTTTCTAGTCTTGTTGCATAGAACCATTGGACATTTCAGGTATTTGCTATATGCACTGGCACGCTTCGAGCCCCCTACGTCAGGAGCTGCAATCACCAGATTTTCCAAATGAAGGCTTTCGATATAGGGAAGCATTACGCTGCTGGCATAAAGATGATCCACAGGCACGTTGAAGAAACCTTGTTCCTGGTCAGCGTGCAGATCCATTGTGATCAGACGTTTGATTCCTGCCACAGAGAGCATGTCAGCCACCAGTTTTGCTGCGATACTGACACGAGGTTTGCTCTTGCGGTCCTGACGTGCCCACCCGAAGTAGGGTATGACAGCGTTGATGGTGTTGGCTGATGCGCGTTTGGCGGCATCAATCATTAGCAAGAGTTCCATCAAATTATCAGCATTGGGGAAAGTGCTTTGGATCAAGAATACATCTTGTCCTCGAATGGACTCGTCGAAACAGACTTCAAACTCACCATCAGCAAATCGTGTGACAGACAGATTGCCGAGTTTGCAGTCAAGACTAGTGCAGATTTTCTCTGCCAGATAGCGCGTGGCTGTTCCTGAGAATACTTTGAAAGTTGATTTGTCAACTGATTCCATGACCTGATTTTATTTTTTGAGTTAGTTAGTTTGTTGATTGTATAAAAATTGGAATGAACCCTTATCCTGTTGCTTTTCGTAAGCGCCTGAAACGGGCTATCAGTTCCTTGAAATCGAATCCGTTATGAATGTCGAAGAGATTCCAGAGGTCACCACTCACGATGACACCCCCAAATCCGAGTTTCCTGATCTCTGGAATGTTTTCAAGCGAGATGCCTCCCTGAGCCATCACGTCCTTGTCGATGATTCCACGTCGAGTAGCCTCCACCAGTTGCTCTTGAGTGAAGTCTGCTTTGTTGGCAGGTTGGGAAATACTGTCGTAAATATTCTTGAGTGAAACGTAGATGCACTCTTTCTTGTATTCCTCCACTTCTTTAAGACTGTAGCAGCTGCGAGCAATAGGACCGTTGTAATTGCTGGGAGGGATAGGATTAGCTTTGTTCAGATGGATGCCTAAGAGATTGAATTCGTCCTTCAGATAGAAATGGTCATGAACTATCACACGGTCATGATATTTCTCGGGTAGAAGTGTAAGCAGACGCTCTGAGTAGATGGGCTCTGTGCCAGGTTTGCGCAGAAGAAGCAAATCAAGACCTTCATCAAAAAGGGTGGCCAGAATTTTGTCCTCTTCCACGAAGAAGTGTGGGCAGGTTTGCAGAATCAGTTTCATCCTTCAATATCCATTCTACCTTGAATCCATTCTCGACGGACCATTTCCGGTTCATCTTCTAATGGTGCAAAGATACTCATTATTTTCTTATTTTTAGCCTGTCGGATAAAAAATTGAGGCAAAATATTTTGAAATATGTTTCCGAGATATGGCTTTCCTGAAAAAAGTCCTGAAAAAGTGTTTTTTTCATTTCATCATTTTGCACGAACCAACAATCTTATATTTTTGTAATTCGTTGCGATCAGCACACAGCATTAGTATATCAATCTGCTTTACCGATGAGAGCTATTTTTGATTCTTTCAGCGTAATGGCACCTTTCTGATGAGGTAGAAACAGAAAATTGATGAATTAAAATTTGCAAAGTATTCAAGAATTCAGTACCTTTGCGGCTGCAAAATAGAATTTTCTATTAATTGGTTCGGTAGCTCAGTTGGATTAGAGCAGCAGCCTTCTAAGCTGCGGGTCAAGGGTTCGAGCCCCTTCCGAATCACGGAAAGAGATATCGACCGATATCTCTTTTTTGTTTGCCTATTGCTTTGAGGATGTTAGGCGATTATGGCATATATTGTAATGGTAAGATTTTCGGATTGATTTGTGATGACCGCTTTTACTTAAAGCCGACAAAGGTAGGGCGTAATTTGCTTCAGACTATTGAAATGAGATAACCTTACGATGGGGCACGTGTATATTTCTATATTGCCAACGTGGATGATCATGACTACCTTTCCTTACTTGTTCGTGAGACTTGTAAGGAATTGTCTGAGCCGAAGAAAAGGAAACATTAATTTCGTAAACTATCACTTTAGCATATGAAAAGTATGTGGTTACGAGTGCGAAATAACACGTTACTTCATATTCTTCGCTTTGTCATTATCCAAGCGAAACGTGACGGGAATGTTGTATTTTACGCGAGTTGCTTCACCAAGCGTCTTTCCTGGACACCATTTAGGCATTAGCTTCATTACTCGCAGAACTTCAGCATCGAGTTTTGGGTGAACGCTTTTAACTACCTTGAATCCACTCAACGAGCCGTCTTTCTCTACCATAAAACTGCATACTACACGACCTTGTATTGCTGAGTCTTTGCATTCCTTTGGATATTTTACGTTTTGAGATAAAAAGGTCATTAAAGCTTGCTGACCGCCAGGAAAACTTGGCATTTCTTCTACTACTCCTGCCAGTACGTGAGAAGTATCACTCTTTGCCGTTATCTTTTGAGGCGATTTAACAGGGGTTACAACTTGGCTAAAGGAAGTAAGTGGCATGAAACTCATTGATAATCCTGCCACGACAACGGCTTTTCCAAGCAACCTACGAGCATTGAGTTCGTTTTCTATGTATCTCACTTCGGCTTCACAAGCAGGACAAGTGCCAGCGCAATCTCCTTTGTGTGTACATAGTGTAGGTGCATAGCTAATGCCGTTTGCATCTGCTATTTGTTGCCTAATTGCCTTGAGTGTCTTGCAAATCTTCTTTCCCTGTTTCATAGCCTATCTCCTTTGAATATGTTGCAAATATACCTTATAAATCGTATATCTACAAATAACAACGATGAAAACAGAAAGATATTTTGCTTGTTTAATGATTAAATGATAACTTTGTCGCATGAATTCATCAGAGAGTACAATGGAAGTTCCCATCATTGGAATCAGTCGCCATCGATTGGGAAGAGATGGAAAGGGAGTGACTACGCTCGTTGCCTTTCATGGCTGTACGTTGCGTTGCCGTTATTGCTTGAATCCGCAATGTCTTTCACCCGACTGTACGTGTCTTATGATGACACCCGATGAACTGTTAGATGAATTGAAGATTGATGATTTGTATTTCCAAGCCACGGGTGGTGGAGTTTGTTTTGGTGGTGGAGAACCCTTGTTGCGTAGTGAATTTATCCGTGAGTTTCGCTCTTTGGCTCCTAAAGAATGGCGTATTACATTGGAAACATCGTTACAAGTGTCACGAAAGCAACTGGAAGAAGTCTTTCCGTTCGTCAATCATTATATCGTGGACATTAAAGATACTTCACCAGATATTTATAGACGTTACACGGGAGTACAAGTAGAACGCGCCTTGGAGAATCTGCAATGGCTCGTCAATCAAGGTGTTGCTAACCGCATCGTTGTTCGACTTCCCCATATTCCAGATTTCAATACCACTGACGATGTCGCTCATAGTCGTCGATTATTGGAAGCTATGGGAATCACTCACTTTGATGAATTTACATACGTCACCGTTTAAAACCAAGTGTATAGGCTTTGTATTCTTACCGTATACACGGTGTATATACGTTGAATACACACTTTGAACCATATTTTTCTATCTGCCATATCATCTGTACCTATTATTCGCTTATGGGTTAAATGATAATCATTATAGAGTTAATATAAGAAAAAGTATCATATTTTGACGGCTTTATGATTCATGAGGGATAGGGATATACTTTTATTATGTCAGACTCTCACATTCTTTAATCCATGCTGCGCTGCTGGCGTCGCTTGGCATGCGCCAATCTCCACGGGGACTTAGTGAACAGCTACCTACCTTAGGTCCATCTGGCAAACAGCTACGCTTGAACTGTTGAGAGAAGAATCGACGGAAGAAAGTGGTTAACCACTTGCGTATTGTTTCGTTTGTGTAGGTGTTTCCAAATGCATGTTGTGCCAAGAAGTATATTTTGCTGGGACTGAACCCCCATCGCATCATGTAGTAAAGGAAGAAATCGTGCAATTCATAGGGTCCGATGATGTCTTCGCTTTTCTGAATAATGTTTCCCTGATCGTCAGCTGGGATCAGTTCAGGACTGATGGGAGTGTTGACGATGTCTTGCAGGATAGTGCGGGTGTTCTCGTCCTCAATAGTGGCGGCAACCCAGCTGACAAGATGCCGCACAAGTGTTTTAGGGACAGAAGCGTTGACGCCATACATGCTCATGTGATCACCATTGTATGTTGCCCATCCCAGGGCCAGCTCACTGAGGTCTCCTGTTCCAATTACCATTCCGTTCATCTGGTTGGCTGCATCCATGAGAATTTGTGTGCGTTCACGTGCCTGACTGTTTTCGTAGGTTACATCGTGTACGTTGATGTCATGACCGATATCGTTGAAATGCTGTGTAACTGCGTCGCGAATGCTGATTTCTCGGATGGTAATGCCAAGTAGTTTCATCAGATTGACAGCATTTGTATAGGTTCGGTCGGTGGTGCCGAATCCTGGCATTGTGATCCCGATAATGCTTCGGCGGTTTAGTTTCATCAGATCGAATGTCCTGATGCAGACGAGAAGGGCGAGTGTACTATCAAGTCCTCCACTGATACCTACCACTACGGTTTCTGCGTGGGTATGTTGAATACGCTTTGCAAGTCCCTCTGTCTGAATATGGAAAATCTCTTCGCAACGCTCATCCAGGTTTTTGCCTGTGGGTACGAAAGGATGCGGATTGATAATACGTGTGAGATCAAGTTCCTTGGTTGCTATTTTCTCTGTTTCCACTATACGAAGGCTTTCCTTTAAGAAGTTGGCAGAATTGGTTGCAAATGTGGTGTTTGTACGACGCTCTGTTCGTAGTCGTTCCACATCAATTTCAGTAATGATGAGTTGAGGTGTCAGACTGTGGCGTTTAGCTTCTGCCAACAAGATGCCGTTTTCATAGATGAGTGTTTTCCCAGAGAAGACTACATCTTGTGTACTTTCGCCGAATCCACATGCACAGTAAATATATCCCGCTATGCATCGTGCACTCTGCTGTGCCACGAGAGTACGCAGATAGTCGTATTTGCCCACCATATCATTGTCGGCACTGAGATTGAAGATAATCTCCGCTCCCTGAAGTGTGAGGTGGGAGGATGGGGGAATGGGAGCCCATAAATCTTCGCAGATCTCAATGGCAAAAGTACATGTTGGAGTGCTGAACAAAATGTTTGGATTGATGGGTACCTGTTGCCCACATATGAGTGTGCATCCTTCAGCAATGTCAAGTCCACTGGTGAACCAACGTTTCTCGTAGAATTCCTTATAGTTTGGAAGGTAGGATTTGGGAATAAGGCCTAGGATATGGCCATGTTGAACTACGGCAGCACAATTCATGAGAGAACCCTTATATGCAACGGGTATTCCAACGATGCTGATGATATCAAGCGAACGGGTGAAGTTCATCAGTTGGATGAGGGCCATTTCTGCCTCATCGAGCAAGAGTTGTTGCTGGAATAGATCCTGGCAGGAATAGGCGGTAATGCTGAGTTCTGGGAAGCAAATGATTTCCACCCCCTTTCCTTCTGCCTGAATAATAAGCGACTCCATCTGTTCGATGTTGTATTGACAGTTGGCAACCTGCACGCTAGGGATTGCAGATGCGATTTTGACGAATCCGTAGTTCATATACGTTATTGTTTCTAAACGAAAAGCAGGGTGTCTTGAAGGGGTGCACTCTGCTTTTCGGTTGTTTTACATTATTACTTAATCAGGCTGACGCTTCGTTTGATAAAGTTGGTAAGCGCTTCCCCCTTGAGCATGCCGTTCTGGAGCAGAGCAAGATCAATGAGCTGGTGAACCTTGTCGTTTCCTTTGGCGTACTCTGCCAGAATGTCAGTTTTCTTCTTTTTCTCAGCTTCTATGTCCTCTCCGCATTTTTTCAGGTCGTCCTTCTCTTCCTGAGTGATTTCCTCAGGTTTCTTTTTGTCCTGTTCCTGACGAAGTACAGCTTGGCGGGCATTAAGTCCTCTTATCTCATTCTCGATAGGTTTTAGAGCTTCTTCGGTTTGCTTCTCGCTGTCATTGAGAACTTCTTGGATAAGTGGTGCATCGGAATTAAGTATGAGATTGTACATGTCAGGCATTTCGCCATAAAAACTCATGCCAGGCTGCAGTTGTGCCATCTCTTTCATACGACGCATATATTCACTCTGAGTAATGATAACAGGCAGTTGTCCTTCTCCGAGTGCTTTCACCTCAACGTGGAAGTCCATTTTGTTGGTACGTGGAACTTGACTGCTGAAGATGCTGGAGAGTTTTTCACCTCTTTCAGGTTCAAGCTCTTCGTGTTTCTGGTCTTTCTTCTCAATAAGTCGGTCGATGACATCAGCGTCAACACGGGTGAAGGTAGTTTTCTCCAGCTTACGTTCTAACATGCTGACGAGAGGTATATCCAGTTGGCCGTCCATCAGGAGCACATTATAGCCCTTGTCTTTAGCGGCTTGGATATATGTGTACTGGGACTCTGTATCTTGGGCATAGAGATATACGAGCAGATCGTCCTTGTTGGTTTGGTTGTCCTTGATGAGAGTGTTGTACTCCTCAAGTGTATAATACTTTCCTTCTGTATCCTTGAAGAGGAAATACTGCTTAGCTTTGTCGTAATAATCTTCTTCGCTAAGCATACCATAATGGATGAAAATCTTAATGTCGTCCCATTTCTTCTCAAAATCAGGCCGGTCGTTCTTGAAGATGCTGGCCAATCGGTCACTAACTTTCTTAGTGATGTAGCTGCTGATCTTTTTCACATTTGCATCGCTTTGCAGATAGCTTCGGCTGACGTTGAGAGGTATGTCAGGACTGTCTATAACACCATGAAGTAAGGTGAGAAATTCTGGTACGATTCCTTCCACGTGATCAGTAACAAAAACCTGATTGCAATAGAGCTGGATCTTGTTGCGCTGCAGGTCAAGATTGTTCTTGATCTTGGGGAAGTAGAGGACACCTGTCAGATTGAAGGGATAGTCCACGTTGAGATGAATCCAGAACAAAGGCTCGTCAGACATTGGGAAGAGTTCGCGGTAGAATTTTTTGTAATCCTCCTCCTTTAGGTCTGCAGGTTTTTTCGTCCAAAGAGGTTCTACATCATTGATGACCAAATCCTCTTTGGTATCAACCTGCTTGCCGTCCTTCCATTCTGTCTTTTTGCCGAAAACGACTGGAACAGGCAGAAAATGGCAGTATTTGCGCAAGAGTTCCTCAATTTTGTTCTTTTCAAGGAATTCTTGACTATCATCATCAATGTGCATGACGATATCTGTACCTCGATCTTTTTTGTCAGTTTCCTCAATGGTGAAAGAAGGGCTTCCATCGCAGGACCACTTGACGGCCTGAGCCCCTTCCTGATAGCTGCGGGTGATGATGTCCACTTGCTTGCTGACCATGAAAGAACTGTAAAAACCAAGTCCGAAGTGACCAATGATGGCGTTGGCGTCGTCCTTATATTTGTCAAGGAAATCGTTGGCGCCAGAAAAGGCTATCTGATTGATGTATTTCTCTATTTCATCAGCAGTCATGCCGATTCCTCGATCGCTGACGGTGATTGTTTTGGCATCCTTGTCAATAGCGACAGACACCTTCAGCTCACCCAGTTCACCTTGAAAATCACCTTTGCCAGCAAGGGTCTTCAGCTTTTGGGTTGCATCTACAGCATTGCTGATGATTTCTCGTAGAAAGATTTCATGATCACTGTACAGGAACTTTTTTATGACGGGGAAAATGTTCTCTGTGGTAACCCCAATGTTTCCAGTTTTCATTTTATATGTTTATTTTAAATCTTCTTATTCTCAGTTTATTGGAGTCTTTTCCTTAATCTTTAATTCAATCGTCTCTCTACTTTCTGCCAAAGTAGCGCAGATGATATGATTATCCTCTATGCCATCCATGATGAGTTCACACAAAGGATCTTCGAGATAATTCTGGATGGCTCGACGGAGAGGACGCGCGCCAAATTGGACATCGTAACCCTTCCGACCCAAGAAGTCCTTTGCCTCAGGAGTAATTTCGAGGGAGTATCCAAGATCGTTTAGACGACGTGTCAGAGGACGCAGCTCAATGTCTACAATCTTTTGAATAGCTTCCTGGTCTAATTGGTCAAAATAGATTATGTTGTCCAATCGGTTGAGGAACTCAGGTGCAAATTGTTTCTGGAGTTGCTTCTTGACCAAATCGTGTGAGAGCTTTCTGTTGTGGGAGATATCTTCACCAGAAGCGAAGCCTATGCCGTGTCCGAATTCCTTGATCTGACGTGTTCCGCAGTTGCTTGTCATCACGAGGATGGTATTCTTGAAGTCGATTGTCGTTCCGTTTCCATCTGTCAGACGTCCTTCGTCCATCACTTGGAGCAGAATGTTGAAAACGTCAGGATGTGCTTTCTCTATCTCGTCGAGGAGTACAATAGAGTAAGGCTTGCGACGAACTTTCTCAGTCAGTTGACCTCCTTCCTCGTAACCCACGTATCCTGGAGGTGCGCCCACCATGCGGCTGACGGTATGCTTCTCCATATACTCGCTCATGTCAATGCGTATGATGTTGTCAGAACTGCCAAAAAGTTCCTCAGCCAGACATTTTGTCAAATATGTCTTGCCAACACCAGTTGGACCGACAAACATGAAGACTCCGATGGGTTTCTGAGGATCTTTGAGTCCCACGCGGCCGCGCTGGATGGCTCTTACCAGTGTACTAATTGCGTCGTCTTGTCCAATCACACTTTGTTGTAGGGCTTGTTTCAGGTTGCGAAGTCGAGAGTTCTCTTCGCTGCCCATCCGCTGGACAGGTATTCCTGTCATAGCACTAACCACATCAGCAATGATAAACTCATCCACAGTAGCTCGTTCATCGCCCAGGTTGTCTTCCCATTCCTTTTTGGCCTTCACGAGTGAGTCCTCCACTTGCTTCAATTGGTCGCGATAGTCCGCTGCAAGTTCGAAATTCTGCTTCTTGACAGAATCATTCTTTAATGTTTGTAATTCATCAACACGTCGTTCCAACGCCTGTATTTCTTCAGGGACAGGAATGTCCTGAATGTGAATACGGCTTCCTGCCTCGTCCATTACGTCGATAGCTTTGTCTGGGAAGCTGCGGTCGGTGATGTAGCGTTCTGGCAAATCCACACATGCCTGGAATGCCTCAGGGGTATAGATGACATGATGGTGTTCCTCATATCGTCCCTTGAGATTCTGCAGGATTTGCAAGGTTTGCTCAGGTGTTGTGGGGTCTACCAAAACTTTTTGGAAGCGACGTTCCAGAGCCCCGTCCTTCTCGATGCTTTTGCGATACTCGTCGATGGTGGTAGCACCAATACATTGGATTTCTCCGCGTGCGAGTGCTGGTTTCAGCATATTTGCCGCATCCATGCTGCCTGGAGCGCTGCCGGCTCCCACAATCGTGTGGATTTCGTCAATAAAGATGATCACATCAGGATTCTTCTCAAGTTCCAGGATGATGCTGCGGATACGTTCTTCGAATTGACCTCGATACTTGGTGCCAGCTACCACGCTCGCCATGTCGAGAACAATAACTCTCTTTCCCCACAGATGACGGCTGATCTGATGCTTGACGATACGGGTCGCCAATCCCTCCACGATTGCACTCTTGCCTACGCCTGGATGTCCAATCAGGATAGGGTTGTTCTTCTTGCGGCGACTAAGGATTTGAGCCACTCGCTCAATTTCTTTCTGGCGTCCTACCACAGGGTCGAGCAGACCTTCGGCTGCAGCACGTGTCAAATCAGTGCCGAAATTGTCCAGTACGGGTGTGTTGCCTGAGTTTTTCTTTGCTTGGGTTTGAGTGGACGTATGTGAAGTGGTCTCGCTGTCGGCATTCGATGACACCATGTTGTCGTCATCATCTTCGTCTTCCTCGTCCTCTCGGAAGCCGTATCCTGCCTTTGTATCAATCTGCGGACGAGCCATTCTGGCTACATCCTCGTAGCTGATGTTCATTTGTTCCAGGAGGTTGCTTGCCTCATTATCATTCATGCGCATGATTGCAAGCAGGATGTGCTCTGTGTCAATCACGTCGGATTTCATCTGTCGCGCTTCCAGTACACTCAGTCGCATGATGCGGGTTGCCTGGTCGTTGAAGTTCATTTCATTCTCTGCGGGAGCGACGAGAACCTGATGCGTGTGGGCAATGTTCTCGAGTTTGCTCTTCAGTTGAGTCAGGTCAGGTTGAAGTTTCTTTAGAAAGTCTCGAGCATGATTGGAGTTGTGCCTCAGGATACCAAGCATCAAATGCACAGGTGTTACTGAGTCATTATGGAGTCGCTGAGCTTCCTCGCGTGAGAAGCTCAACACGTAGGTCATATCGGATGAAAATCTTGCTGTCATATTTAATACAATAGTCAGTTCAAGTTTTCTTCATACAAATTACGTGCCAAAACTCTATTTCAGTTTGTGTCTTTTGTTTTTCTTCAGATATTGCAGGAGTTCGCGAGGACGATCACTTTGGATGAGAGTGGCGCCTCTGTCCAGTATCCATCCCCAGCTCTCGTTGGGTTCTCCCAGCTCTACAGCACGGTCGTCGTCGTGACCATCGCATAGGCTGGCCCAAATGCTGTTGATCCAAATCTTGATGCCTGCGTCGCGCAACTTCTGAAGTAAGCGTTCCACGTTCTGGTTGTACTTGTCGATGCAGCACTCGACAGCTATGGGGTGAATGGTGATGAATTCGTCGATACGTGCCTCAGCATCTTCCGAATTGAGGTTCACAATGGGCATGTAGATCACTTTGCTGAGTACGGTTCCATTCTCTTTTCGAATCTTTTCGAGAGAGTGTCCTGACTTGATGATCACTTGATTTGTTGTTCCCGTCTTCTCCATCAGTTCGTAGACTTGCTGGAAATAATCGTAACCTTTATCGATGTTGATAAGGATTTTTCCTTTGCACAGATTGAGAACTTCCTCGAGGGTAGGGATGTGGTTGCGAGTTACGGATGCACTATGCTGGGGACGGAGGCGAAGTCGCTGTATCTCATCATAGGTCATTTCTGAAATCTTGCCTTTCCCATTCGTACAGCGGTCTACGGTACGGTCGTGCATCAATATGAGTTCCCCATCCTTGGTGCGTTGCAGGTCAATCTCTATCATGTCGACTCCCATCTCGATACAGCTTTGGAAGGCGGGAAGAGAGTTTTCTGGATGGTTTCTCCAGTCGCCTCGATGTGCCACGACAGTAACGTATTTGGGATTGTGGAAGAGATTCTCGCGTAGTTTTTCTGCTCTGTCCTCAGCGAGAACTGTCAGGGGTATGATGGTCAGAACGACCAACAGCAGCATTTTTTTCATGTCAGTTTTCGATTAGATTTGTTTTATTTCTCATAATGTTAACTCTTAGCTGTACAGGAATCGCTTAATGGACATCTTGGGAGTTTTCTCAAACGGTTCACGCATTACCTCGATTTCTGCTATCTGGCTGTATTTGTCCAACTTCAGGTTGACGTCTTTACGTATTTTCTTTGTTACAGCCTCTTGGGGCAAGCCACTCTTTGCGACTGCCTCTTCGTCGAGAGCAATCAGGGCTACCAACTTATCTTCCCGCATGACTACAAGAGATTCCATCACGTATTTCATGCTGTTCAGCACACATTCTATCTCTTCAGGATAGATGTTCTGACCATTTGATGAGAGAAGCATACTCTTGAGCCTGCCACGGATGAAAACGTTACCCTCGCGATCAATTACTCCCAGGTCGCCCGTGTGGAACCATCCGTCTTCAGTAAACGACGATTGGGTAGCTTCCTCGTTCTTGTAATAGCCAGTGAAGAGATTGATGCCTCGAGCCTGTATCTCACCTGGAACGTGCTCAGGGTCGCTTGAATCGATTCTCAGTTCCATGTAGTCCATCGCCTTCCCACAGGAGCGGAGTACGAATTTGTCCCATTTCACGTAAGATAGCAAAGGAGCGGCTTCCGTCATTCCGTAGCCGACTGTGAAATGCCAACCAATGCGATGGAAGAAGTCCTCTGCCTCAGGGTTCAAGGCTGCTCCTCCCATGATGTAGATGCGCACTTTTCCTCCAAAGGCATCATCCAGACCTTGCCGCATTTTCTTGAAGATTATCTGGCGAATGCCAGGCAGGGCGGTCAGGAGTTTCATCAATGGACGGCGCATTACTGGCTTCAGCTTGTTCTGGTATATTTTCTCGTAGACCATCGGAACGGCAATGAAGATGTAGGGACGAACGTCTGCCAGCGCTTTCATCAGGAGGGAAGGTGAGGGAAGCTTGCCCAAGAAATGGATGGTGCTTCCGCCGCAGAGCGGATAAACCATCTCGAAAGCCATTCCAAACATATGTGCCATTGGGAGGACGCTCAGCACATGATCACCAGCATACGAGGGAATGTGATTCTGGGCAAATTCCGTGTTGGCGGAGATGCATTCATAACGCAGCATCACGCCCTTAGGGCTGCCTGTTGAGCCTGAAGTGTAGTTGATGATACAGAGGTCTTTATCGTTGTCTGTTGGGTATTCCACGTCCGCAGAACTGAACCCGTTGGGATAGGTCTCTTGAAACAGATTGTCGAGCTTCGAGAAGATACTCTTGTCTTCCTCTGAGCATTTCAGGGGTGTGAAGTCACGCATCGAAACAACCAGCCTCACAGTAGGAAGGGAGATGCCCTCCAGCTTGTTCCAAATCTCAGGATCTGCTATCAGGATAAGACTTTCCGACAGGTTGACGATATTGCTGATGTTGTCGATGTGGAAATTGTCCAGAATGGGCACAGCGACCGCCTCGTAGGATATCGTGGCGAAAAAGGAGATTCCCCATCGGGCCTGGTTTTTACCACAGATGGATATCTTGTCGCCTTTCTTGATTCCAAGCTGTCGGAAAAAGATGTGGATACGGGCAATGTGTTCGGCCAGATCGCCGAAAGTGAAGCTGTCGCCCTGATAGTCGCATAGAGCAGGGCGGTCCCAGTTTGATACCATTTGCCCTTGCAGGCGAGAGAGGAAATGTTGCATAATCTGTCCATTCTTTGTTTTGACGGTACAAAGATAGTGTTTTTCTTCGAGATTCCAATGCGTATTTACGAAAAAAGCCGCAATACCTTATTTTAGCGTGCGTATAGGGAGGTTCAACGCGACGTGTTGACTTGGGGAAATCAACGTGTTGTGTTGGCCGTTTCAACGTGTTGTGTTGGCCGTTTCAACGTGTTGTGTTGGCCGTTTCGACACGTTCTTCCCCATCCAGGATTTCTTTGTGGCAGAGAAAGACTTGAATGTTAAGATATTTTTTCATGCCTTCTTTCGTCCAGCTTGGAATGAAGAGATGGATTCGAGGATGAAATATTTTTTAGAAATAATTTTGAGATTAGAAAAGTAATCCGTATTTTTGTGCTCGTAAAGAATTAAGATGAAAATCACATGGGGAAGGTAAGGCCATTTTTTGTTCCATGATATGTAGGAAAACCATACTTTATCTTGTTGTGCTCTTTGCGTGTCTGATGGTTGCGGATTATGCAGGAGCCCAGAATCGTCCAGGCTTGGACGGAAGCCTCTCCTATGTGTTGCTCGACCCAAGCGGTGACCTCAGCTCGCAGATGAAGTCGGCTCGCACCCTCTATGAGATACAAGGCACGATTGACCTCAAAGGGCAGAAGTTGGTTGTGCCCTCAGCATGTGTGCTCAAGTTCAATGGCGGCCTTATCAAGAATGGATCTGTCGTCTTCGATAATACTTATCTCGATGGCTTGGTTCAGTTCTCAGGATGTTCCTTCAGCGGTCAGCTCTACAATCAGGATGTCACACTTTCCTGGTTTGGCGCCTCCCCCTCGAACAGCGACAACTCGAACATCATCAATGAGGTTGCTGCCGTTTCACGTGCTGTCGTCATCGTCGATGCCGTGTATCCCATCAACAAAAGCCTCCTGATAGGCAGGCATGTTCTGTTTCGAGGTCTCAACTGGAGCGAGAGTGTCTATGCCAATATGGTGCGCAATATCCATTATGGATTCAAGACAAGCTCACCCATTCATGCCATCCGCTTCACCAAAGGAGGCAGCCTCAGCATGTTTGGCATTACTGTCGCAGGAGACGAGACACTCTATGTCAGCGGCAACCTGCATGAGAGCGATGGACCCAATGGCGGCCCTCTGATGACGTGTGGCATCCTCATGAAGACTGATGCAGGTTCCATCGATGCAATCTTCGACTGCTCATTCGTGGGCTTTACTTACGGCATCCATGCTGAAGGACGCTACATCGAGAAAATAAAGGGTACCTATTTCAGCGCCTGTCGCTTTGGACTCTTCACCGCATGGACCTCTGACTACATTTGCCAGGATTGTCACTTCAACACCAATATGCTCAACTACAACATCCAGGCGAATGGTATCGATGATTCAATGCCCAACAAACTTCGCAAGATAGGAGCGGGTGCTGTCGTGAAGGGAGCAGGAATGGCACGTTTCCTCGATTGCAAGTTCGAGTTCAATTTCATCCACATGATCATCGACGAGGCTTGCATCATCTTCAATCTCGAGAACTGTATCTTCGATGCTGCCACCCACAGCTGCATCATGTTCTTCAACGAGAAGGCTCACGACAACTGGCTCATCGATGCTGAGATACACAAGCCCAGCATCAATTGCATAAACATTTCTGGCAACACATTCTGTCGAGGAGCACGTTGCGAGCGCTGGCAGAATACCAGTCTTCCTGGCTCAGGCATTGTTTATGTGCGAGAGAGTGGTGACAGAGGCATGAACATCAACTTCGTGAATAATGTCGTAGTGGACAATATCGAGGTTGACCAAGTAGGCATCAACTACGAGAAAACCATTTTCCGCATCTACAACGACGGCAACGGAGGAGTCATCAACTCAAGTGCCAATGATTTCTCTCATTGTGCGGCTGAGAGTGTAGCTGAAGCCGTGAAGGGCAGCGAGGGACGTTTCGTCATCAAGGACAGCGGAAGCAACTTTGGAACCATAAGCCATCACTATGTGAACAACGACGTCATCGACATCCAGAAGATGGAGCTCACCAAGGATGGAAAGATAGTTGTCTGGAAGACACTCACGAACGGGAACACGAAGAGTGAAGACATTGTCATCGACCCTGCAAAACGGAATTTCTAATCTATTCAATAAACATTTCATATTTATTCATCTTTAAAAATTTGGGATTATGACACAGGAAGATTCAATCAAGGATGCTGCTGAGAATTTGCAGAATGCAGCAGAAGAAGTGAAGAATGATGCTGCTGAGAATTTGCAGAATGCAGCAGAAGAAGTGAAAAGTGCAGCAGAAGAAGTGAAGAATGATGCTGCAGAGGCTTCAAGCGACATGAAAGAGAAGCTGGAGAACGCTATGGATGACGCCAAAGAGAAGTTTGACGACATCGTTGAGAAAGTGAAGAATGATGACAACCTGAAGGCAGCCAAAGATAAAGTGGAAGACTTGATCGATGATGTCAAAGATAAAGTTGGAGACTTGGTGGAGAAGGCAAAGAACGACGAGAACCTGAAGGCTGTCAAGGATAAGGTAGGGGATGTGATTGATGACATCAAAGAAAACGAAACCGTAAAGAAAGTTCAGGACAAGGTCGAACAGGCTATCGATGATCTGAAATCGAGTGAAACGATAAAGAAGGTGAAGGAGAAAGTGGATGAGACCATCGATCAAGTCGCTAACAGCGAAACGGCTAAACAAGCGACTGAATTCGTGAAAGAGCAAGCTCAGAAAGCAAGTGATACTTTCGATCAAGTTTCAGAAGATGTCAAAAAGAGTGGAATCTGGCAGAAAATCAAAGGTTGGTTCAATTTTTGATTCTTGATAAGGAATTGTCAGGAATTTTTGGATTGTTGTGTCGCTCAAACTCATGGGCGGCACTTCTTTTTTTTAAGGGGCATGAAAGTTCGAGTTTTTGTATTTTCCAAAGGAAAAAACAAGAATGGTTTGGTGGGGCCGTTTTTTTTTTCTACTTTTGTGCTCCAATTGAAAAGATTGTGAAGATACATATAAGATTTCTACTGGTTCTCGTGCTGGCTTTCAGCTCAGGTCTACTCAGGGCAGAAGGAGTGTATTCTCTGCTCATCAATGAGATTATGCCTGCCAATGTGGACCGTTTTGTGGATCCCAGTTGGAATTATGGAGGTTGGATAGAGATATACAATCCAGGGGACACGTATGTCCAGCTCCGTAATTGTTGGCTAAGCGATGATCCAGGGAATCTGAAGAAGGTACACATCACTCAATCCACCATGATTCGTAGTGGCGGGTTTGTCAATTTGTGGTTTGAGCATCACGACAAGTACAAACCCAGCCAAATCGACATGAAGTTGGATCAGGACGGAGGAACCATCTATCTGAGCGACTCGAACGGCGAACTCATCCTTCAGCAGGATTATCCCCCTGCCATTCCTCGTGCCAGTTATGCACGCAAGACGGATGGTGCTGACGAATGGGGATGGACCGATACACCCACTCCTGCTGCCACGAATGGTGAGGTCCAGTTTTGCCAGGAACGCTTGCCTGCGCCTGAGTTGACAAAAGAGAGCCAACTCTTCTCTTCCTCTTTGATAACAGCTGTGTCGAACATTCCTGAAGGTGCCACGCTTCGTTATACCACCAATGGCTCTACTCCCACCTTGCGCAATGGTGAGACCAGTTTGAACGGTATCTTTGTGGTGAGAGAGACTACCGTTTATCGTTTTGCCTTTTTCAAGGAAGGATGTCTGAGTAGCCAAGTGGTGACTCGTTCTTACATCAAGAGAGACAAGAACTTCACCTTGCCCATCATGTCTATCGTGACAGATCCTGTCAATCTTTATAATGAAAAGATGGGCCTCTTTGTGCGAGGGGTGAATGGTCGTCCTGGGTTGGGACAAAGTACTGCCTGCAACTGGAATATGGATTGGGATCGACCTGTCAACTTTGAACTTCTGGATGCTGAGGGGAAAAGCCTGGTGAATCAGGAGGCAGGTTTGGCACGTTGTGGAGGTTGGAGCCGTTCCTCGACACCTTACAGTTTCAAGATCAATGCAGCCAAGCTGTATGAGGGACAAAACACATTGGATTACCAGTTCTTCGACAGCAAGCCTTACCAGCGGACCAAAAGCCTGCAGATTCGAAATGGCGGGAATGACAATTCCTGTCGTGTGAGAGACCCTTTCCTGCAAGAGTTGATTCGCACCAGTGGAGTCGATTTGGATTGCCAGGCGTATACTCCCGTATGCCATTATATCAACGGCGTATACAAGGGGGTAATCAATCTGCGTGAGCCCAACAACAACAAGTTCGTTTATGCCAATTATGGGCTCGACAAGGAGGAGATAGACCTTTTCGAAATTGATGCAGATAGTGGATACTGCCAGTTGAACGGTACCCGCGAGGCCTTCGAGAAATGGTATACCCTGAGCAAAACGGCAAGCAAAGCTGACAGTTATGAGCAGATTCACGAACTGGTGGACATCGATGAGTTCTGCAACTATATGGCAGCTGAGATGTATCTGTCCAACTGGGATTGGCCACAGAATAATGTGAAGGCTTGGCGTCCCATCATGGAACGGGGCAGGTTCCGTTTCATCGTGTATGATATTGACGGCGCCTTTGGGAATACAAGTCCTTTCAGTACTTTTGCAGATAAAAGGATCTACTCCTTCAACCAGCTCTATGGCGAGAATGTGGATCATTACACGAAAGAGATTGAGCTTGTCACCATCTTCCAGAATATGCTCAACAATGCTGACTTCCGCAAGCAGTTCATTGATGCTTTCTGCCTGATGGCTGGAAGTGTTTTTGAACCTTCCCGTTGCCAGCAGCTCATCACGAAGTGGGCCAATCGGGTGGCTGACATGCAGGTGCTGAATGATAATGGGTATGGAAAGAACGAAAGCCCTTGGGCAACAGCCAACAGCATGATAAGCAGTTTGAACGGTCGTGCAAACATTCTCTACAGCGCCCTGAAGAGTTACTCTCCCATGAAACTTAGTGGAGTTGCTGCCCAGCAGATTGTTCTTGGTTCGAATCTGGACAAAGCCAAGCTGGAAGTGAATGGGCAAACGGTTCCCACAGGCAAGTTCGACGGACAGCTGTTCCCTCCCGTCAGGTTGAAAGCTGAAGCTCCTGCAGGTTTCGAATTCCAGGGTTGGCAACTGCTGACAGGTTCTATGATGGGCGTGGATAAACCAGTTTTCCCGTTGGGAAGCAAATGGCGCTATAGCGATCGAGGAAACCTGGATGGCACCCAATGGAAGGAAACCACTTTCGATGATTCTGGTTGGAAGGAAGGCAATGCTCCCTTGGGATACGCTAGCAGCAACAGCCGGTACAATACAGTCATCAGTTACGGCGGTAACAGCACCAACAAGTATATCACCTACTATTTCCGTAAGGTCCTGCATCTGGATGAGACGCCAGGCGAGAATGACATCTATCTCTTGAACTACAGGCTCGACGATGGGATGGTGGTATATGTCAACGGCAAAGAGGCAGGACGTTTCAACATGCCTATTGGTACAATCAATTTCAATACAGTCAGCTCTTCGTATGCAGGTGATGAACCATTCGCTGGCTCTATCACTCTGGACACGAAACTCCTGAAGAAGGGAGATAATGTGATAGCTGTCGAGGTCCACAATAACAGCAATACCAGTAGTGACATCTATTGGGATGCTTCAGTCGGCGTGATAGTGCCAGGCGATGAAACGGAGGTGGAGTTTGTGAGCGTTGAGCCAGAGATAGAGATGCCTGCCAGCTCGTCCAGGATTGGATTGAAAGCCTACTTCAAGAAGAAGGAAAACGAAGATTCCTCCCGTCAGAAGCCTCCTGTGGTGATCAACGAGGTGAGTGCTGGCAATAGCGTGAATGTGAATGAATATTTCAAGAAGAACGACTGGATAGAGCTCTACAACACGACAGGCGAGGACATCGACCTCGAGGGTATGTACCTCTCTGATTCCAGTAAAGATAGCCACAAGGCTGTCATCAGTTCGAATGGAACTGCAGCAAGCACCGTCATTCCTGCTTATGGCTACAAGATTGTCTGGTGTGATGGGTTGGAGACACGTTCCCAGCTGCATGTTGACTTCAAACTTTCCAATGAGGACGGAAAGCGGGTCGTTCTGACAGCTCAGGACGATGCGTGGGCCGACACATTGATCTATTGTGCTCACGATGGTGGGGAATCCGTTGGACGCTATCCTGATGGAGCTGACCAACTCTATCTGATGACTCGTCCCTCCATCGACGCATCGAACCGAATGAACAGCTACACGACACCTTGGGAGGCGCCTGAGGATTCTGATGCGATACCCAATGTCTTGGAGAAAGAACGGAATGGCGGATTGAGCATAGCGTGTGTGGGCGACGAACTCCTCCTGAAGAGCGAGGAAACGTCCCAGGCAGTATTGTGTGTCTATTCTGTGTCTGGTCAGATCGTGTTGACTGACAGGGAAGAATTTGATGCGAGTGGACACAAACGTGTCTCGCTGAAGAACCTGCCCGCTGGGGTGTATGTGGCTCGCCTCTCGGATAAGGATGGCAACAGATGTGCCACGAAGTTTACGCGAAAAGAGAAGTAAGTGCAGTATGAGTAAGCAAGTGTTATACCTCCATGGATTTGCATCGGCTGGCAGTACAGGAACGGCTACCACGATGCGTAATATGCTCTATCCCCTGGGAGTGAATGTGATCAGTCCTGACATTCCCACCTCGCCTTTGGAAGCCCAAAGGATGCTGAAAGATTTGGTGGCTGGGGAACATTTCGACCTGATTGTCGCCACCAGTATGGGTGCCATGTATGCAGAGCAGCTCTATGGAGTTCCTCGTGTTCTGGTGAATCCCTCGTTCCACATGGCCCGCTTGCTCACCTTTCGAGGGATGGGGAAACGGGAATTCCGCAACAAACGCCAGGATGGGGCGAAGGAGTTCAAGGTGGACAAGCAGATGATTCAGGAGTTCCAACAGGTTGAGAAGTCCTCTTTCACGCGTGTCGACCCTCACGAGAAAGAGATTGTCTGGGGACTTTTCGGCACCCAGGACAAATTGGTGAATTGTCAGGCGGACTTCAGGAAACACTACGGTGCTTCGCAGATGAGTCTCTTCGAGGGTGAGCATTTCCTCAACGACAAGGTGTTGAGCAAGGTCGTGTTGCCCTTGGTAAAGGATATTTTGGAAATATAAACAGTAAAAATAGTCATAAGAAAATGTTTGAGAATTTAAGTGAGAGGCTTGAACGCTCGTTCAAGATTCTGAAAGGTGAAGGCAAAATCACAGAGATAAATGTGGCAGAAACGCTGAAGGATGTGCGTCGTGCCCTGTTGGATGCCGATGTGAATTACAAGGTAGCCAAGAATTTCACGGATACAGTCAAGCAGAAGGCTCTGGGACAGAATGTGCTGACAGCTGTGAAGCCCCAGCAGTTGATGGTCAAGATTGTGCACGATGAGTTGGCTCAGCTGATGGGTGGCGAGACGACGGACATGAACCTGAAGGGTCACCCTGCCATCGTCCTGATGGCTGGCTTGAACGGTGCTGGTAAGACGACCATGAGCGGCAAGCTCGCCAAGATGCTGAAGGAAAAGCGTCACATGAACCCCTTGCTTGCTGCGTGCGATACCTTCCGTCCTGCCGCTATGGAGCAGTTGCGCGTGTTGGGTGAGCAGGTGGGTGTTCCCGTCTTCATGGAGCTGGGTGCTACGGACCCCGTGAAGGTTGCATTGGATGCCATTCAGGAATCGAAGGCAAAGGGCCACGATGTGCTTATCATAGACACCGCTGGTCGTCAGGCTATCGACGAGGAGCTGATGCAGCAGATCCAGGACATTCGTGATGCGACGAATCCTGACGAGATTCTCTTTGTGGTGGATGCGATGACGGGTCAGGATGCCGTGAATACGGCCCGTGAGTTCAATGAGCGTCTCGACTATACGGGTGTTGTCTTGACGAAGTTGGATGGTGACACGCGTGGTGGTGCCGCCCTGAGTATCCGTGCTGTGGTCGACAAGCCCATCAAGTTCGTTGGTACAGGTGAGAAGATGGAGGCCATCGACCCGTTCCATCCCAGCCGTATGGCCGACCGCATCCTGGGTATGGGTGACATCGTTTCTCTGGTAGAGCGCGCCCAGGAGCAGTATGACGAGGAAGAAGCCCGCCGCCTGCAGAGGAAGATCCAGAAGAACCAGTTCGACTTCGATGATTTCTATGGTCAGATTCAGCAGATCAAGAAGATGGGCAACCTGAAGGATTTGGCAAGCATGATTCCTGGGGTGGGGAAGGCTCTCAAGGACGTGGACATCGACGACGATGCCTTCAAGAAGATCGAGGCTATCATCCAAAGTATGACACCCGCTGAGCGCAAGAAGCCTGAGTTGCTCAATACCAGTCGCCGCATGCGCATTGCCAAGGGTTCAGGCAACAACATCCAGGAAGTGAACCGTCTTATCAAACAGTTCGACCAGACGCGCAAGATGATGAAGATGGTGACGGACAAGAACAAGATGGCTCAGATGGCAGGGATGATGAATAAATTTAGAAAGTAAGAAAGTACCTAAGGTGAAAAGTTGAAAAGGTCAAAGGGTAAAAAGTAACGGCTTAACTACTGAATACTTAACAACAAAAGTAAAAAAATATGGTTCTAATTGATGGAAAGGCAACGGCAGCTCAAATAAAAGCCGAGATAAAAGAGGAAGTGGATCGGATAGTCAGCAACGGAGGGAAACGTCCCCATCTGGCAGCCATCCTCGTGGGGCACGATGGAGGCAGCGAGACCTACGTGAAGAATAAGGTGCTGGCTTGCGAGGCTTGCGGATTCCAGAGCACATTGATCCGCTTCGAGGACGACATCACAGAGGAAGCCCTCTTGGCAGAGGTGGACCGGCTGAATAGCGACGAGAGTGTCGACGGATTCATCGTGCAGCTTCCCTTGCCCAAGCACATCAGCGAGCAGAAAGTCATCGAAGCCATTGACTACCGTAAGGATGTGGATGGGTTCCATCCCATCAACGTGGGGCGCATGGCCATCGGATTGCCCTGCTACGTGAGTGCCACCCCCAAGGGCATCCTCGAGTTGCTCAGGAGATACAACGTGCCCACGAGTGGCAGAAAATGTGTCATCCTGGGACGAAGCAATATCGTGGGGAAACCTATGGCACAGCTCATGATGCAGAAGCAGTATGGCGACAGCACGGTGACCGTCTGCCACAGCCGCAGCGCAACGCTCAAAAAAGAATGCCAGGAGGCAGACATCATTATCGCAGCCATCGGAAAGCCAGGGTTCCTGACGGCGGACATGGTGAAACCAGGAGCGGCCATCATCGATGTCGGCACCACACGAGTGCCAGATCCATCGCGCAAGAGTGGATTCCGTCTGAGTGGCGATGTGGACTTCGAGCATGTGGCTCCCCTTTGCTCATTCATCACCCCTGTGCCTGGTGGAGTAGGGCCCATGACCATTTGTATGTTGATGCAGAACACGCTTTCAGCAGCAAAAAAAGAATTTTACCGATAAAAAACTTGCCAAAAGTTTTGCAGATTCACGGAAATGCTGTATCTTTGCATTCGCATTTGGGAGTTCAACTCCCGGATGGACTATAGATGGTGACTATAGTTCAGTTGGTTAGAGCGTCAGATTGTGGTTCTGAATGTCGTGGGTTCGAGTCCCACTAGTCACCCACATCATTTCCCCTCCCTCCGGATCCCTGGTTAGTCGGATTGATTAGCTGGGGATCCACTTTTTTAATTAATAAGGTTGCGTGAACAGCCTCGACCGCAGGTCAATTGATAATTGACAATTGGGTTAACGGTGAGCTGTTAGTGGGGATTCCGATTCTTCCGAGTTCTCCGAGTTTTTCGAGCTCTCCGAGTTTTTCGAGCTCTCCGATTCTTCCGAGCTCTCCGATTACTCCGAGTTTTCCGAGTTTTCCGATTCGCCACTCCCCATAATTGGGTTGATGGGTTAGCGGTTTACGGTGAGGGAAAGGGGGCGGATTCCAAAAAAAATGCAAAATCTGTGTTCAATATTTGTCGGGCTGAAAAAAAAGTCGTAAATTTACCGCAAATATGTGTTATTTAATAATGTTTAATAAGCAGAAGTAAATCATGAAAGACTTGAAAATGTACATCAACGGCAAGTTCGTTGAGAGTAGTTCCGGCAAATGGATCAATGTGTTGAATCCCTCTATAGAGGAAGTTATCAGCCGTCAGCCTGATGGTACAGTGGAAGACGTGAATGCGGCTTTGGATGCTGCGAAGGCTGCTCAGAAGGAATGGGCAAAGACTCCTGCCTGTGAGCGTGCCGAGTATCTGAAGAAGATGGCTAACGGCATCCGTGCCCGTGAGAATGATTTCGTGGAGATTATCATGCGCGAGCAGGGAAAGACTCGCAACTGGGCTTCCATCGAGGTGGGTGCCACGATTGCATACTTTGACTACATGGCTACCTTTGCCCGTCATATCGAGGGTGAGATCATCCAGAGCGACAACCGTGGGGAGACCATCTATCTGAGCAAGAAACCCATTGGCGTGGTAGCTGGCATCCTGCCCTGGAACTTCCCCTTCTTCCTGATTGCCCGCAAGGCTGGTGCTGCCCTGATTGCAGGTTGCTCTATCGTGCTGAAGCCCAGCCAGCTGACTCCTGAGAACTGTACTGAGTTCTGCAAGGTGGTGGATGAGACAGGTCTTCCCGCAGGTCTGTTCAATGTGGTGACTGGTAAGGGTAGTGTCGTAGGCGACGCGATGGCCAGAAGTCCCAAGATTGACTGCGTCAGCGTGACGGGTTCCGTGGGTGCTGGCGAGAGCATCATGAAGGCTGCTGCCACCAATATCACGAAGGTGTCTTTGGAGTTGGGAGGCAAGGCTCCTGTCATCGTGTTCCCAGATGCTGACCTGGAGCTGGCTGCTCAGGCTATCCTCGACAGCCGTATTGGCAACAATGGCCAGATCTGCAACAACGCTGAGCGTCTCTATATCCATAAGGATGTGAAGAAGCAGCTGACGGAGCTCCTGCTCAAGAAGTTCGAGGCTGTGAAGGTGGGCGATCCCTTCAGCGGCGAAGTGGATATGGGTCCCTTGGTAGAGCAGCGTGCCCTGGAAAGCGTAGAGGCTAAGGTTGCCAATGCCATCAAACAGGGTGCCAAGGTGCTGTGTGGCGGCCATCGTGTAGGAGAGAAAGGTTACTTCTATGCAGCTACCTTGCTCGACAACTGTACCCAGGATATGGACATCATCCACGAGGAGACGTTTGGTCCTGTGCTGCCCATCATAGAGTTCGACAACATTGACCAGGTATTGGGTTGGGCCAACGACTGCGAGTATGGTTTGGCTTCCAGTGTCTTCACCAACAACCTGAACATCGCTGCACGCTGCTGTGCTGAGCTGGAGTTTGGCGAGACGTATGTCAACCGCTTCCACTTCGAGGCAATCCAAGGCTTCCACGCAGGTGTGAAGAAGAGCGGTATTGGTGGTGCTGACGGCAAGCATGGAGTGGAAGAGTATCTCTCTACCCACGTCACCTATTTCCAAGCAAGATAAAAAGGGATTTGAAGAGTATAGATAAATAAGGTTTTGTTGCGAATAAGAATTTCGCAGGTGAGTTTGTGCGGCTTAGTGTCGTGTAATCATCTGCGAAATTTTCTTGCAATATGAGAGAAAGATGAAGATAGGCTTATTTGTTCCTTGTTATGTGGATGCCCTTTACCCAGAGGTAGGAGTGGCAACCTATAAGTTGCTGCGCAGTTTGGGCTTGGAGATCGATTACCCTGAGAGCCAGACATGCTGCGGTCAGCCGATGGGCAATGCTGGGTTCGAGAATATGTCGGGCAACCTGGCAGAGAAGTATGATGACCTGTTCTCAGGATTCGACTATGTAGTGGCTCCCTCAGCCAGTTGTGCTGCGTATG
>JAEEGG010001166.1_pt1 | contig 72490 bp, 63 predicted proteins | sample 9134161 | NCBI WGS metagenome assembly JAEEGG01 (sample SAMN16246543, study PRJNA631951) | gut metagenome | biome: gut microbiome; feature: rumen; material: CR-attached | host: Bos | place: Iran: Karaj | collected 2018-10
ACTCCTTCTCGGGGTGAGAAGGAGTTTTGAGAGGCAACGATCAGACTCGAACTGATGAATAAGGCTTTTGCAGAGCCGCCCCTTACCAACTTGGGTACGTCGCCAAAGTGAAACGCAATATAGGTAATAATTCGTCTCTTTTCAAGGGCAAACTCGCCATTTTTTGCATTTTTTTATCTTTTAACCATGTCAAAACACTCTTTCAAGGTCAAGCTCAAGGCGATTCTTGCGACTCTATGGATTAAAAGCCTGCGCATTCGCCTCCATTCCCCGGAATCTTTCGAGCCGGGAATCCTTGGAATTTGGCATAAAGACTTGTTGGCCAGCGCCGCCGCCTTTAAAAACTGGGGCGTACACACTCTTATTTCGGAGTCCAATGACGGAGACCTGTTCGCAGCGATTGTCCAAAATCTAGGCTACAGCGTCACACGCGGCTCTAGCACCCACGGCGCCACCAACGTGCGACACCTGCTTACACCACTCCGCGAAGGGCGCTTTGTAGGCATGGCGCTCGACGGGCCCCGCGGACCGGCTCTTGAAGTCAAGCAAGGGTCCATATGGCTTGCCAAATCCAGCGGCCGCCCATTGTGGCTTATTGACGCCAAATACGGAGCGCACATCACCCTAAAAACATGGGATAAATTCGTTTTGCCACTGCCGCTGACATCAATTGACATTGAAATTAAGTATCTTTGTAATTGCTAAAATCTACCAAGGTGATATTCATATAAACTAAGGATTGTATCGTGATTTTAATGCCACCCAAATTTGTCGCCTTCGACCTTGAAACCACAGGTCTTAACAACCAAAAAGACGAAATCATCGAAATCGGCGCCGTCAAGTTCACCGTAGAAACCAAGAACGGCAAAGTCGTTCCCAAGCTACTCGGCGAACTCGAAACCTTCGTGAAGCCGAACATGATGATTCCGGCCGAAGCATCCGCCGTGAACCACATTTACGACAGCGACGTGCAAGACGCCCCTGCCGTTGGCGACGCCATCAAGAAATTCACCGAATTCTGCGGTCAAAGTTCCATTCTACTCGCCCACAACGCGAACTTCGACGCAAGCTTCTTGCGAGTGGCCTACAAGAACAATCCGCAGTTGGTACCCGGCAACCCGGTCATTGACTCCCTCGCTATTTCCAAGGCAATCCTCCCCGAAGCCAGCTCCCACAAGCTCGGCATTCTGGCCAACATGTTCAAGCGTCGCGACGAAATTTCCATGAATATCGAATCTGACAAGATGCACCGCGCCGTTTACGACTGCCTGATGCTCATGGAAGTGTTCGTGGCCCTGCTCCGCCGCCGTTTCAAGGAAAAGGACTGGGAAATGGCCTGCATCATGAAGAACATGGAAAAGTACAAGGGCATTCCTCAGTTCATCAACAAGTAATTTTCCACCAAAATTTCAACTGCATGCGGACATTCATTTGTCCGCATTTTTTGTTATAAATGCAAATCGCCCGGGGCGGCCGTCAGCTCAAAAAAAAGAACCGCCCCCGAAGGAGCGGTCCGAAAGATTTCTAGTGATTTAGAAAAGGATTAAGCCTTCTCTGCAACCACCCAAACCTTGACCTGAGCTTCAACGTCGCTGAAGACCTTGATCGTCACGGTGTAAACACCGAGCTGCTTGATCGGTTCTTCGAGAGCAACCTGAGCACGGGTAACCTTAACGCCCTGCTTGGTGATGGCGTCAGCGATGTCAGAAGCGGTCACAGAACCGTACAGACGTTCGCCTTCCACAACGCGGCGTTCGAGGTTAACAGAAATCTGAGAAAGCTTAGCAGCCACATCGCCAGCGGCAGCGAGTTCCTTCTGGAACTGAGCTTCAACGGCAGCGCGGTTGTTTTCGATTTCGAGCTTGGCTTCCTTGGTAGCACGAACAGCGAGCTTGCGCGGGAAGAGGTAGTTACGAGCATAGCCGTCCTTAACCTTCACGACGTCAAGCATCTTGCCCAAGTGGGGAACGTTGGCCTTAAGAATAATTTCCATAGTCTAGTTCCTCCTTAGCGCAGACTGTCCGAAACGAACGGGAGAATAGCCATCTGACGGGCACGCTTGATAGCTTCGTTCAGCATACGCTGATACTTGGCGGAGGTGCCAGAAATGCGGCGAGGAATGATCTTACCACGTTCAGAGATGAAGCGACGAAGAGTCTTTTCGTCCTTGTAGTCAATGAACTTGATGTTGTTTTCCGTGAACCAGCAAGTCTTCTTGCGGCGGATACGCGGAGCCTGCTTCTTATCTTCAAAAGCCATTATTCAGCCTCCCCTTCTTCTGCGTCAACCGGAATGATTTCTTCGGTGGACTGGGTCTGAGTTTGGTCGTAAACAATTTCGCTCATCGGATAATCAGCGAGAGTCATCCAGCGGAGGACGTTTTCGTTCAGCTTGAGAGCGGCTTCCACAGAGGCGACCGTAGCGGCTTCAGCCTTGTAGTAGAAGATCACATAGAAGCCATGCTGACGCTTCTTGATGGTGTAAGCGAGCTTGCGCTTGCCCCAATCGTCACGGCGGAGGATTTCTCCGTTGCCTTTGGTGATGTTAGCGGCGATGGTCTCGATTTCGGCCTTGATAGCGTCGTCAGAGATCATAGCGTCGATGATCACCATCGTTTCGTATTGTCTCATAATGAGTTCCCTTTGGTCTATCGCCCGGAAAACCGACATTGGCTCCGGGAGGGTTCCGATAAAAATCGGTGCACCAAATATAGAAAAACGGGATTTAGGTGTCAAACCTCGGAGGCAGGTCTACCCTACGCACCGAACTGAATTCCCAGGAAATAGGTGTTAGACCACCCGTCAATATTCCGATTAAAGGTCTTCAAACCACCGACTTCGAAAGAAATCCAGACCGAATTGAGGGTCCGCTTGGCCCAGGGCCACACTTCACGGAGGTTAAAGGCCACTCCCGGCATCACGTTCAGCAGGACCTCTTTCGAGAAGTTGTAATCCACCTGGACTTCGCCCGTCGCCCCGAACAACCTGGACAACTTATAGCCCGCACCAAGCCCAAGACCGATGGAGAAGCCGTCCAAGGTGAAAAGCCTCTGGCAGTCGTCATTTTCGATCTCGACGGAATCCGCGCCCTCATCATCAGCTTCAGGGGGATCATCCCACCAATAGTGCTGTTTCTCCGGTTTCTTTCCGCGAACCTGCTTTCTGAAGGCACTGATGTTCGTATTTTCAAGCCCTAGGAAAGGTTCCGCATACAGGTCAAATTTTTCAGAAGCCTTATGGAATCGCACATTGATGCGATAACGCTGGTACATTACCATAACGTCACGGTCCAGGTCTCCACCGAAAAAGCGAACACTACCGCCGCCACTCAACCAGTCCGTGTAAAAGTATTCCGTCTGGACCTGCCACGCTCCCATACAGTCACATTCTTCCAGTGGGTCGTACACGCCAAAGCCTAGTCCAAAAGAAATCCCCACGCCCATATAGGCACTATGCCCCGGGAGAGGAATCGACTCGTACTGATCCGCCACATGCTGATCTACGGCATCTGCAGCAAATACGGCAGAAGACCCAAACACAAGCGCAATCAGTAGGAATAAGAAAGGCACGCCCTTAAGTTAGAAAAAACGCCCGGCAAGCCGGGCGTTTTCATCAAGGAATTTCCGTTAAAGAATAACATTAATCGTTGGCCTCGCTGCGCGAGTCCGCGACTCGTCACCTCGGTCATACAGGAATGCAAGCATTCCTGTGCGACGCTCGGTTCCTAGTCGTTCATCATGTGATTATAGAACTTGGTGTAGTTGTCCTTGTCTTCGGTCTTGCGGATGGCGATGGCGTCTTGCGGGTGGCGGTTCAGCATACCCGTAATCATCTGCGGAATGATGTAGCCCCATTCGTACTTTTCCTTAAGCGGCAAGAACAGTTCCTGGTAAGCATCGAGCACCGGACGCAGATCGTACTTCGGGTTCTTCAGGAAACCGAGCAAGAGTTCGGTGGTGCAGTTACCGGCGCCACGGCCCATACCGGACACGGAACCGTCGAGGTAATCCACGTGGTCGATGATAGCCTGAATCGTGTTGGAGAAGGCCAGCTGCTGGTTGTTGTGGCCATGGAAGCCGAACTTCTTGCCCTTCACGATACCGCGGTAGCGGGTAATTTCCTTATCGATGTCTTCCTGGTAGAAGGCGCCGAAGCTGTCCACGAGGTAAAGTACGTCGGCCTTGCATTCTTCGTTCACCTGGTGCAGGGCTTCGTCCAGTTCCGGACCACGGTCACGGCTCACAGCCATGATGTTCAGGGTGGTTTCGTAGCCCATGTCGTGGAAGGCATTCACCATTTCGATACCCTTGTCGATATTCTTCACGTAGCTTGCCACGCGGAACATCTGGTACGGGCTTTCGCTGGCGGGCTTCACGGCATCCATGTTCACGCGGCCCACGTCAGCCATCACAGCCATCTTGATCTTGGAATCGATACCATCCTTCACCTTCCAAAGCAGGTCATCGTCGCAGAACTTCCACGGGCCGTATTCCTTGGGGTCAAAGAGATCCGGAGAGTTCTTGTAGCCCATTTCCATATAGTCCACACCGGCGGCAGACAGGAGGGTGTAAAGGCGACGCACAAATTCGAGGGAGAAGTCGTGCTTGTTGACCAAGCCGCCATCGCGGATGGTGCAGTCCAAAACTTTGATGCTTTCGTAGTACATGATTTACCTTTTCGGATTGTTTTATTTTCGCAGGCAAAGATAGGTTCTGCAAAAGCGCCGGTCAAGAGCTCTAAAACATTTCGTTCAAAAAAGAGTGTTTTCTACGCATATATTGCGTTAAAATAAACAAAAAAGCCGTAATTCCGTTCAAATCAAGGGTTTAGAAATTAAAAGAAAGCCCAAAACAAACCGTCTAAAGAGCAATTGGCCACTTAAGATATTAAAAAAATTCTTAATCCGACGAGCATCATCATTTCGCCTAGTTTATATTCTACGCATCATTTGCGTTAACCAAAGCAAAAACAAATGATTGAAAACACACTTTTACGCCCGATTATTGATATTCAGGAACCAATAAATTATATTCAACACCATGAATACAGTTTGCAGACTACTCCCCTTTGCGATTGCGGCTTCCGCATTCGCCGACAACACCTTTTTCTTTAACGAGGCCGGCTACGACCAGGGCCAACCGATTTCGATCGTGGTGCAAAGCACCGACGAACTCGAAGGCACCGAATGGACTCTTTTCTACGCCCCCGACGGCGGCACGACCGGTGCAACGGTTGCAAGCGGCAAGTTTAGCAAGGGCGAAAATCCTGACAACTGGGCCAAAAGCGGGAAATACTATACCATCAACTTGGGGAGCAAGCTCCCCCATTCCGGCAAATTTTATGTAAGCCTGACAGCGGGTAGTCCCTCGACTTCGGGCGAATTCACCGTCGCCGACAACGCACTCGCAACAAACACGCTCGGCATGGTGCTTGACTACTTCTACAACGACCGCGCCGCGGCAGAAGCAATTCAAAAACAGGACCAGGCCCTTCCCGTATACGGAAGCGGAGCCACGCGCGACGTGCGCGGCGGATGGTACGACGCCAGCGGCGACGCCAGCAAATACTTAAGCCACCTTTCTTACGCCAACTACCTGAATCCGCAACAAATCCCCCTCACGGTATGGTCGCTGGCGTTTACTGCAGAGCGCATTCCCTCGCTCCTCAAGAAAACCAGCACTAAAGCAACGATTCTAGAAGAAACCGCCTACGGCGCAGATTTCTTGGTACGCATGTTGGACGAACAGGGATTTTTCTACATGACCGTCTTCGATAACTGGGGAAGCCCTCTAGGTAAGCGCGAACTCTGCGCGTTCTCTGGTTCCGAAGGCGACAAATCCGCCAACTACCAGACGGCATTCCGCGAAGGCGGTGGCATGGCAATCGCAGCCCTCGCCCGCGCAGCAAAGCTCGGAGCAAAGGGAGATTTTACCAGCGAACAATACCTTGAAGCAGCCCAAAAAGCCTACGCGCACCTCTCTGAAAAGCAGGGGATCGGCAAGGCTTGCGCCTACTGCGACGACGGCAAGGAAAACATTATCGACGACTACACGGCGCTTCTTGCGGCAACTGAACTGTTCCTCGCTACGGGAAAAGGCGCCTACATGAACGATATGGAAGAACGCGCCGGGCACCTAACCGACCGCTTAAGCAACGACGGTTATTTCTGGAGCGACGACGCCAAGACTCGCCCGTTCTGGCACGCCAGCGACGCAGGGCTCCCGCTGATTGCATTGGTGCGATTCCTGGAAGCGGAAATGCAGATTGAACGCGAGCCGTGCCCCGCCGACATGGACTGTTCCATTTCCGGAGCCGAAATTGCAATACATGCCGCATACTCCGCAATCAACAAACATTTAAATTGGCTCACCTCCATTACAAACAAGGTCGAAAACCCGTTCGGTTACGCACGCCAGACCTACAAAACTGGAGGAAACATCAAGGACGGATTCTTTATCCCGCACGACAACGAAAGCAATTACTGGTGGCAAGGCGAAGATGCTCGTATCGCAAGCCTTTCGGCAGCGGCAGCGCTCGCCATGAACGAATTGAGCCTCAAGGACAGCTCCATCAACAAGTACGCCACCGACCAGCTTGACTGGATTTTGGGCAAAAACCCCTACAGCACCTGCATGATGTACGGTATCGGCAAGAAGAATCCTGAAAGATACACAGGCCAGTCTCCATACCCATCGACACTCAAAGGCGGTATCGCAAACGGAATCACCGGCAAGAACACCGACGGTTCTGGCATCGCCTGGGATGACGACGGCGTCGCCTATGTCGGCTTTGACCCGGAAGAACCTTGGAACAACTGGCGTTGGATTGAGCAGTGGATTCCCCACAGCACTTGGTACCTAAACGCACTTGTTGCCCGTTACGACGAAAATCCGATTAAGATTTTCAACCCAGACGGAATCAAGTCTAAGGCTATTGCGAGCGCAAAGTTCTCGGTGCAGACGCAGGGCCGTACACTTACGGTGAATGCACGCGGCTCCGCAAAGGTGCATGTCTTGGGAATCAACGGCGCCGAAATCGCGACTGCGAAGCTTAACGCCGGACACGCAACGCTGAACCTCAACAACGCGCAAAGCGGAATCTACATGGTCAAGGTCGACGGCCTTGGCGTGAAAAAGATCGCGATAAAGTAAAAGAGAAACTAGCCCTTTGACAGGGTCAGCAACACAGCGCCCGCAAGAATGATGAAGGTCGCCAAGAGCAACTTGATTCGTTCGCGGGCCGTTTTGTATTCGCCAAAAACAAGCACTCCCCAGCCGAGGTTTACGAGCAAATTCAGCTGTGTAAGCGGGTAACCGATGGCATAGCCGAGCGCACCGTTCACGTCAATGGCCCAGAAACAGCCGTGCATACCCACCATCCACAAGACGCCCATCAGAACCGTGACCAAGCTCGGAACCGACGTATACGCGAACATCTTTTTTTGGCGGATTTCAAGGATCGCAATCAGAGCCTGGCTACCGACAAAGATGCCGATGGTAAACGGGCATAGGAATTCGACATCGGTCATCGAGAGGCCCGACTGTACAGAAAGCTTGTAGGGAATAAGGTACGAACCGAAGGCAAGACCGCCCAAAAGCGAGCGCCAATTCTTGAACACGGAACCACCATGCGATGGCGAAAGGCGAGAAAGCCCAATCAAGAAACACGCAATGGCCGGAATCGAAAGAAAGAATTTAGACTGTTCGCCGAACAGGAGTACGCCCGAAAGGAACGAAGCCAGAATACTCACGCCCATGGAACGCACGCCAGCCCCCGCAAGGTCGGCTTCGGCCTGTACCGCCCAAAAGCAGAAAGCACCGCCCACGACCCACATGAGACCACACAGGATTCCTACCGGATGGACATTGAACGTTCCCGTGTAGAAGGCCACTGCCAAGGCACTAAGGAGAGCGCCCAAAGTCATCATCGAAAGGTACGCCCAGCTGGAATACTGGGGCCACTTCTTGAGAGGGGCCATGTAAGTGCCAAACGCAAAAATGGCCATCAAGGCACCGATAAAACTACTTTCCAATGCAGAACCCCGCGAAAATAGATTGTAAAATGTCTTCGGACGAAATTTCGCCCGTTATACTTTGGAGAGCGCGGCGCACCAACTGCATTTCAAAAGCGAGCAGCTCTACCGCCGGATTTGTCTTAAGCAGACTGAGCACGCGATCGACACCAGCGAGGGCGTCTTCGAGGCAAGCCTTTTCGCGCTCACTCGTAATCCACAGGTCTTCCTGATTTTCGTTCTTCTTGAACAAGGCCGCATTCATGACGCTCTTAAGTTCGGCAAGTCCCGCCCCCGTCTTGGAGGAAATGCAAAGAGATCCTTCGACACGCTTCGCGCGCTCAGGATGACAAGACGTCAAATCGCTCTTGGATACGACAACGAAATCAGGTTGGATTGCTTCGTCACTAACGTTCCTCGCAAAGACGTTGCTTCCATCCATCACTAAAATTTTAAGGTCCGCTTCTTCCAAAATCTCGCGGGATTTTTTCATGCTGAGCGCATCAAGTTCATCGGTCGCGTGTTCAGCAATACCTGCGGTATCGACAAGTCGGATTTCACCGCCATCCAAAAACAGACGGACTTCAACAAAGTCGCGCGTAGTGCCCGGAACGTTACTCACGAGCACGCGGTCTTCGCCGAGGAGCGCATTCACCAAACTCGACTTGCCCGCATTCGGAGCTCCATACAGCACTGCAAGCGGGAGCCTACTCAAGGCAGCCTTTCCGCGGAAGCTGTTCAAAATCTGCTGAATCGATTGACGGATAGAAACAAACCTTGTTTCCCAGCCGGCAAAATCAGGGTCGGCCTCTTCTTCGGCAAAGTCCACGTCGAGTTCGAGGCGGGCCGAAATGTCTTTTACCTGAGCTGTCAGCGTTGCAATTTTCTTGGAAAGCGCACCCGACAAAAGGCGGTGGGCATTTTCCAGTTCCGCCCGGTTCGCACTGTGAATCACATCGGCCACGGATTCGGCCTGCGTCAAGTCCATCTTGCCGTTCAAAAACGCTCGGCGGGTGTATTCGCCCGGCTCAGCCAGGCGCACCCCCTCGATACCGCGAATCGCCTGCAACAGGTCGCGGACAATCAGCGGGTTGCCGTGAGGGTAAAGTTCCAGCACATCTTCGCCGGTGTAGGAATTGGGCGATTCGAAATAAATGTATAGGAGACTGTCTAAAATTTTGCCCGACTCAGGATCGCGAGCCGTCCCGAGATTGGCCTTTCGAGGCTCAAGCCCCTTGACCGCCTTGGAGCCAAACAGGCCCTCAACAACATTCCGCACACGGGAGCCGCTCACACGGAGGGCTGCCACGGCACTCACGCCCATGGGCGTCATCGGCGCAACAATCGTCTGGGAATCCATGAGGCGAAAGATAGTAAAAGCGCCAAGAGCATTCTTCTAAGTATGAAAATCGTCACATTGTATTCTAATATTTTCTTATTTGATTATTGCAACGGGGCATTTTTACCGGATTTATTGTACATTTATTGGCGTATGAGTCAATTCAAGCTTATCTTCCGCCCCCTGGGCACCATTCCCTGTTTTGTTTTACAACGCGACGACGGAGCTGAAATCGAAATCCTGAACGGTTTCGGCTGTGGCTTGAACGCCTGGCGCGTCCCTGTAGAAAACACGCAGAACACCCGTACCTCCACTTTAATCGACTTGCTTTACGGGTACAGGGACGAAGCGACTCTCCGCAAGATTTCTCCCGACACTAATGCCGGTTGCAGACTCACGCCTTTTCCGGGACGTACCGCCTACGCCAAATTCACTTGGCAGGGCAAGACCTACGAACTTGTCAACAACGTAAGCTGGGCACCCCACGCCCTTCACGGATTCTTGCAGGACAAGGAATGGGAATTCGAATCTTTTGAAAGCGAAGCTGACAGTTGCACCGCGGTATTTACCTGTGACTGGCCGGGAGCCTTTGCTGGTTTCCCGTTCCCGTTCCGCGCCACAAACTCCATTACGTTTACCGGTGAAAGCGTTTCCATTTCTTCAACCGTCAAAAACATCGGCAACGCCGACATGCCTTATTCCGAAGGCTGGCACCCCTACTTTATGTTGGGCGAAAAAATTGACAACCTGAGCCTGAAAATGCCTTCATGCTCCTTGGCCCTTTTGGACAAGGCCGATATTCCCACCGGAGAATACAAGGAAGACTCCCGTTTCGAAAACGGCCGCAAAATCAACGACGAATTCATCAACGACTGTTTCTGCCTCAAAAAAGACGTCACGGAACTGCAGGCTGTGGGCTCCGACTTCATCAACAACGCACATGTCTTGCTTGAAAGCGAACGTTACGCGCTGGATATCTGGCAAAAGGCCGGCATCGAACAGTACAACGCCATTCAGATTTATACCCCGCCCGACCGCATGAGCATCGCTATCGAGCCCATGACGGCAGAACCCGATGCCTTGAACCACCACCGCGGTCTTATTGTGATTCCGCCTGGCGAAGAACGCACATTTACATTCGGGTTCCGATTCCACGAAAAAACGGGCATTGAGTTATAAAAAAGAAAGTTTTTTGTAAACTACAGATTTCAAAATCCGCCATTTCGGCGGATTTTTTTTGTTGAGAATTACCCAACGTTTTATTCAACACGATTCAAAATATTCTTTGATTTGTGTTTTTCAAAACCTATTTTCCAAGATGACAATATAGGAGTCTGTTATGGAATTTACTAAAACCCTTCTCGCATTCGGCCTTGCCGCTGCAGCATCCGCAAGTGCTGCACAGTACGAAGCCGAAGACGGAACAATCACCAAAGACGCAGAAGTCGCCTCCAATACCGAAGCATCGGGCGGCAAGTACGTCAAGATGAACAGCGGCGATATCACGTTCCCCGCTGTTACCGTCGAGAAAGCCGGCCAGTACAGCGTAGTTGTCCACTACATGAACAACTATGGCGGCGACAAGATCAACTATGTTGGTGTCGGCAGTACAACCTCTCAGGTTTCCTTCCCGGTTACAGACAAAGGCAAGTTTGTCGATGTCGAAACCGTCCTTACACTTGCAGCAGGCGCAAACACGATCGCCATTACCAATAGCTGGGGCTGGATTGATGTAGACTACATCGAAGTCAAGGAATTCGAAGCCAAGGCATTCACCCTTTGCAACGCTCCCGTTACCAAGAACGCCACCCCGTCTGCAATCAAGCTTTACAACTTCTTGGTCAACAACTTTGGCAAGAAGACCATTTCTGGCGTAATGACCGGAAACATGGACGCCTACACCATTGGCGACGCCACCCAGCACGAAGACGTGCAAGCAGTTTTCAAGGCCGGCGGCAAGTACCCGGCACTCATCGGTGCAGACCTCATGAACGCAACCGGCGCCAACAAGGACGAAGGCTGGTTCCAGCAGTACACCGAAAAGGCTATCGATATCGCAAAAACCACCTGGAAGAAGGGCGGCATTCCGGCCTTCACGTGGCACTGGCGCCCGGGTGACGAAGTTGAATTCTACGTGAAGGGAGCACATGACACCTACACGGAATTCGACTTCTCCGAAGCATTCATCAAGGGTTCCACCACTTGGGACACGACTTCTGCCGCCTACAAGGCAATTGTCGGAGATATCGATCACGTTTCCCAGATTTTCTTGGACCTCCAGAAAGAAGGCGTTGCCGCCATCTTCCGCCCGTTGCATGAATCCGGCGGAAACTGGTTCTGGTGGAGCATCAATACGGGCAAGCAGTTTATCGCCCTCTACCAGTTGCTCTACGAACGCATGGTGTTCAAGAACGGCGTGAACAACCTGATTTGGGACTTTAACCCGCAAGATGCCTCCAAGCTTTCTTGGACTCCGGGCGAAACCTACTACGATGTTCTTAGCGTTGACATTTACAACAAGGCAAACGATCACCAGAGCAACAGCGCTGCATTCATCGACTTTGCCAACAAGGGCGGCACCAACAAGATTATCGCCCTCAGCGAAAACGGTCCGATTCCCGATGTCGACAACATGTACGCAGAAAACGCCCCCTGGAGCTGGTGGATGCCGTGGTACGAATCCTGGTCTGCAGGCTACGTGAGCCAAACCGCCGAAAGCGTATGGCAGAAGAACCTCGCCGACGAACGAATCATCACGCTCGACGAAATGCCGGGTTGGGACAACTATAATGAAGCAGCCTCTGCAACAAAGGCATGCCCGACCTCGACCGAAAACGCCAAGTACGGTGCCGGCGAAGCAACTCCTGAAGACTACAAGAACCTGATGATGGCCGTGACCTACACTGCCTTGAACGACAGCGGTGCAAACATCGAACTCAAAAAGGTCCCGAACCTCACTGGTGCAACGACCGTTTCCTTGAAGATTACAAATAACGGTTCCGGCGGTGCAGATAAAGGCATCTGGGTTGGTCTCGCCTTTGTAAGGAACGGCATGGCCGATGACGCCTGGACATGGGAAATGTCTACCTCCACCGGCTGCTGGATCAACGACGGAGCCTCTGCTACTTGCGAATTCGACATTACCAAGTACGAAGATGACGACAAGGTAGAGCATCCGATCGACCTCGACAACCTCTTCTCTGTAACACTCATGGTTGCTGCCGTGGGCTTCAAAGGAACCGTGATCTTCGACGACCTCGTCGCCGACAACGGCAAGGTGATTTCCGCATTCGACAAGAAGACAGAAATCTTCACCGCAGCCGACCAGAGCAAGGGTCACATTGCAAGCATTGAACTCGTCGATGAAACGGGCAAGTCCGCAGCTATCAAGCCGATGGTCGCCGCAGCAAGCAATGCATCCAAGATCAGCGTGATTGGCAACAGCATTTCCCTGACCACCGCCAAAGCCGGATTTGTTTCTGTGGATGTATTCGGTCTGAACGGCAAGCGCGTCGCTACGCTCTACAAGGGCAACATCAGCGCCGGCAACAACGCCTTCAGCCTGGCCGACATGCCCAAGGGCCGCTACATTGTACGCGTCAAGGGCGCAGGCATTGCCGCTACCCAGCCGGTATTAATCAAGTAAGTTTCTCTTCATGACTCCTAGAATCCCCGTGGTCGACGCAAGTTTGCCGCGGGGATTCTTCTTTTTAGGCTAATTTTTTCAAAAAAAGCAAAAATAATGTATTTTAAAGAGAAACGGAGGTGGTATGAATTTCTATAAGTTTCTAACGGCCACAACATTCGCACTTTCATCTTATTCCATGGCAGAGGCTCTCCGCTACGAAGCCGAAGACGCCATTCCTGCAGATGACCACAAAATAGAAACCGTTGCCGATTCCAAGGCCTCAGGCGGCAAATACGTGGAAATGGCAGACGGGGACCTTCTCTTTACCGTAGACATTCCTAGCGATGGCTACTACACGCTTTACGTCAACTATTTGCTCCCCACCGAACGGGGAAACAAGACCCAGAATCTGACATTGAACGGCAGCTCGGCCGGACAGGTCACCTTCGGCCCCAGCGATGAATTCGCCAAAATCAAGGCCGCAGGCAAACTAAAACTTTCCAAGGGCAAAAACACCATCGGCATTACTCATTCTTGGGGATGGGTTGCCGTAGACTTCATCGAACTCACGGAATACGAGGCGACCCCCTGGAATATTAGTCCAAAGCCCGTCACTCCGGAACCCACCGAAAGCGCCCAGAAGCTCTACAACTTCCTGCTTGCGAATTTCGGCAAGCGCACCATTAGCGGCGTGATGACCGACAAGAACTTCCTCGAAGATGGCAAATACACCACCTGCGACTACACCAACCAAACGGAACTTTCGTACATCAACAAATCTAGCGGAAAGAACGTAGTGCTAGTGGGATTTGATTTTATGCATTCCACGGGAATCAATTCCGATGAATTGTGGTACAACGGTTACACGCACGCCTCGCTTGAATTAGCAAAGACCGTATGGAAAAAGGGTGGTATTCCCCAATTCAACTGGCATTGGAAAGACCCCCTGCATAAAGTTGAAGCATTCTACACGCAATCAGGCAATGAAACCTCTTACACCGAATTCAGCATTGGCCTCGCCTACGATATTTCTACGAAAAAATGGAAGACCGACAGCGACGCCTACAAAGCCATTGTCCGCGATATGGGAATCGTAGCGGACTCCCTACTGACTTTACAAAAAGAAGGGGTCGCCCTATTGTGGCGTCCGCTGCACGAAGCGAGCGGCAAGTGGTTCTGGTGGGGCGCCGACGGTGCCGAAGCCTGCGTTGCCCTATACAAGCTGATGTTCGACATCTTCGTAAATCAGAAAGGGCTGCACAACCTGATTTGGGTCTGGACCACCGACGAAGCGCCCGATGCACTTGAATGGTACCCCGGCGACGAATACGTAGACGTTGTCGGACGCGACTACTATTACTATCCCCGCGAAGAAAATCACGCCTCGCTCGTGAGCTCTTTCGAGAAGGTCAAGGAAATGTACGGCGCAAAGAAAATCGTCACATTATCCGAAAACGGCTCCGTGCCCTACCCCGACGAAATGAAAGCCGACGGTGCAAACTGGAGCTGGTTCATGCCTTGGTATGGTGAATACACGCTTGAAAGCTGGGCTCACGACAACACCGCTGAAAGCTGGAAGACTGTGATGAACAACGATTACATCATCACCCTCGAAGACATGCCTGGCTGGGACAAGTACGAAATGCAAACAACCGTAATCGCCACCGCAAAGAAAGCGACCTCTACAATCCAGCTTGTCGGCCGCGATTTGCAGGTGAACTTGAACGCCTCAACGGCACAAGTCTCGATTTATGATTTGCAAGGAAACCGCGTGTTCGCGAAAAAGATGAGCCAAAACGGCACGATTGCGCTTTCTCGCCTCGCCCACGGATCGTACCTAGTAAAAATCCAGGCGAACGGATTGACTCAGAGCCTCAAAATCACGCTAAAATAAGCAGATTTCGCTAAAAAGCGCGTAAAACGATTATTGCGGAAAAGACAACATCTTTTCCGCTTTTTTGCTTTCAAAATGAAAATCGCGGCCATTCGAAGGTATATTTAAGGCATAAATTAAGGAGTGTTGTATGGGATGTAAATTACTCGCGGCGCTGTCCGCATTCTCCGTGGTGTCTGCTTTTGCAGCCCCCACCATGTACGAAGCCGAAGATTTGCCTGGCGCAAGCGTTGCCGAAGGCGCCGAATTTTCGGGCGGAAAGTACGCAAAAACCGCAGACCCTAGCGGCATCACGTTCACCGTCAAGGTCGAAGAAACCGCCGTCTACGATATTACCACCAAGGTTTTAATCAAGCAATACGACTGGACCACCTCTAAAATCGCGGTCAACGGAGTGGATGTGGGTTCCATGCTCACCACCCCGCGCAACTGCGATTCGAGTTACGTGGTTTCGGCTTCGGCCAAAATGAAGGCCGGCGAAAACAAGATTACCGTAGGTAACCAGGCTCTCGGCGTGGACTACATTACCGTGGAACGCCACCCCGATCCGGAATTCAAAATCAGCGCAAGCCCAGTCACGCCGAATGCAAGCGAAAGCGCCAAGAAACTCTATTCCTTCCTCCGCGAAAATTTCGGCAAAAAGACCGTTAGCGGCATGATGATTAGCGACCAGAATTTCAACTACGATTACGGCAACATGCGGCTCATTCCGCCTGGCGGCTGCACGCCCGCAGACTCCTGCAAGTTCAGCGACGAAGAAGTCTCGTGGAAAGGCCAAACCGACATCGCCGAATTCTACAAGCGTAGCGGCCACTACCCAGCCATTGGCGGTTTCGACATGCTGTTTGCCGCAGGCGGCCACCATGAAGAAGGCTGGTTCAAGGGCTACACCGAAAACAACCTGCTCATGACCGAAGACTTGTGGAACATGGGCGGCATTCCGACTTATACTTGGCACTGGAAGGTCGGCGAAGACACCGTATTCTACACGCAGGGCACTCCCGCAGGCTTTAACAACCCCGGCTGCACCGAAGGCGTCATGGGCACTTCGAACACAAATACCTGCTTTAACTACACCAAGGCTTTCAAGGGCGAACAATGCCAGGAACTTGACGAGACCTCGCAGGAATACAAGGACATTGTCGCCGACGTAGACATTGTCTCGGGCTATTTTAAGCAACTGCAAGACAAGGGAATCGCCGTCATATGGCGCCCGCTTCACGAAGCAAGCGGTGGCTGGTTCTGGTGGGGTACCGCAAGCCCCGAATGCTATGTACAGCTGTACCGCCTGGTATTCGATCGCATGGTCAAGACCAACAAGCTCACCAACCTGATTTGGGTCTGGAACATCAATACCGACCCGAAATTCGGTTACGACTACAGCGCCCTGAATGCAGCATGGTACCCTGGCGATGAATACGTGGACATCGTGGCAGTCGACATTTACGACCCGCTGAATGACCACAATTCTGCAGCCAATTACTACAACAAGATTGTGAGCGACGTGGGCACAAGCAAGATGATTGCCTTGAGCGAAAACGGTGCCATTCCGGACATTGACAGCATTGCCGAAGACAAGGCCTATTGGAGCTACTGGATGACTTGGAGCCAGACCTGGAGCGGAAACTTCTTGGAAAAGACTCCTGCCGACATGTGGAAGCGAAACCTGGACGACGAACGCATTATCGCTCTCGACAACATGCCCGGCTGGGACAAATACATCGCCGAAGTTACCACAAGTGCTTTCAACCGAATTCCCAACAAATTAAACATCACGCTGCAAGGCAACAACCTGAACATCACCATTCCGCAGGCAGGCCACACAAGCATCGCACTCTTTGACATGCTCGGACACAAAGTAGCAAGCCTCGCCAAGGGCAACCTACCCGCAGGCACCCAGCAATTCAACCTCGACGGCATCGCCAGCGGCAACTACATCGTGCGCGCCAAGAACGGCACTGCAGGCTACGCGCAGAGAATCAGAGTGAAGTAAAACCAAGCCTCATTTAATAATCAAAAGACTCGCTATGCGAGCCTTTTTTTATATTTGCTAACATGGAAAAGAAGCACCCCCTTTATTTTACGATCCATGGTCACTTTTACCAGCCGCCTCGTGAAAATCCTTGGACGGGCGTTATCGAGAATCAGCCGAGCGCACGTCCCTTCCACGACTGGAACGACCGTATTGCAAGTCAGTGTTATAGTCCCAATTCTGCAAGCCGTATTTTGAGCCCCCAGGGCCGTATTGTCGACATTGTCAACAACTACGATTTTATGAGTTTCAATATGGGTCCGACCTTGATGGGATGGATCCGCACCAACACACCTGACACCTACAAGCGAATCCAGGAAGCCGACAAGCGGAGCATGGAACGTCTAAAAGGTCACGGCAACGCGATTGCGCAGGTGTACAACCACATCATCATGCCGCTCGCCTCTGCCGAAGACAAAAAGACGCAGATTCGTTGGGGCATCGAAGATTTCAAGTTCCACTTTGGACGCATGCCCGAAGCCATGTGGCTTGCCGAAACCGCCATCAACTTCGAGACGGTTGTGGAACTCATCAAGGCCGGCATCAAGTTCACCATCCTTTCGCCCACCCAGACCGACAAGTTCCGTAAATTCGGCGACTCGGAATGGACGGGATGCAGCAACACCGACATCGACACGACTCGCCCGTACCGCATTTACCCGCGTAACAAGGACGGCGTGCTCGTTTGCGACGGCTACCTAGACGTATTCTTCTACAACCCGTGGCTTTCTTCGGCGGTGGGCTTTGAACACCTGCTGCGCAGCGCTGAAACATTCGGCAACCGTATCAAGGACGCCTGGGACGAAAAGCGCAAAGACCCGCAATTAGTCAGCATCGGTACCGATGGTGAATCCTACGGTCACCACGAACCCTTCGGCGATATGTGCGCCGCCTGGCTTTACAACCACTACGCCCCCGACCATAACATGGTCCCGGTGAACTACGGCTGGTTCCTCGAGGAATTCCCGCCACAGCACGAAGTGTTACTCAAGAACTTCTACAGCGAAGGCTGTGCCTGGAGCTGTGCCCACGGCGTTGGCCGCTGGTACCGCGATTGCGGATGCTCGACAGGCGGCGGCCCGGATTGGAACCAGAAGTGGCGCGGTCCGCTCCGCGACGCATTCAACCATCTGAAAAAATTGGCCGATGACGTATTCGTCCGCGAATTCGAAAAGATTTCGGACGTGAACCCCTGGGACGCCCGCAACAATTACGTGGAAACCCTGGTGGCTCCCGAAGACGAATCCCGCATCAAGGCATTCCTCGCCAAGACCGTCAAGAACCCGGATGACGCCGATATGTGCGCCAAGGCAATCCGCCTTCTGGAAGTACAAAAGTTCTGCCTGTTCAGCTTCACGAGCTGCGGCTGGTTCTTTAACGATATCGAAGGCCTGGAACCGGTACAGAACATGCGCTACGCCCTCCGTGCCATGGAACTCCTGGAACCGTTCTTGCCTTACGGTCACCACATCAAGAACGAGGTCATCAGCATTCTCGCCCGCGCCACCAGTAATGAACATAAGTGGAACGGCGCCGAAGTGTTTACCAACTACGCCGAAGAAAAGGTTCCGGTGGTCGTGAAGGAAATGGCCGAGCAAGCCGCTATTTTCCACCTGAACCTGGAAACCGATTCCCAGAAAAATGGCAGCACCACCTCTGAAAGGGGCCGCAAGATCGTCGCCACAAAGATTGCATCCCGCAGGCGCCAGACACTGGTACGCACCGAGTACAGCGACAAGTATATCGACGAAAAGCGCATTTCCACAGTGCTCGCCATTACCGACATGCTGGGCCGCATCAACCTGGTGGTTGCCGATGGTGAACACGAGCAGAACGGACTGAAGTTCGTCGAAAACCCCAACATGAGCACCCAGGAACTGCAGACGCTGTACCCCACGGCCTATGTGGTCCGCATGCGCAACCTCATGAGCGATTCCCTGAAGCGCATCAATCAGATTTCTACAAAGAAATATCTGAACGACCTCACGGAATCCTTCTCGAACTTCGCACTTTCTCACGGGCTTTCAATTGACAGCCTGGCCGATCCGGATCATACCCTGCCGGATACCATGCGTAAGATCCTTTCGCTGGAAATCAACTCCAAAATCCACCACCTTGCGCTCGAATACCTGGAAAACGACGACCAGAACATCTTTGACGAAATCAAGGACCTGATTGACGAAGCAAACGCCCTGCGCACCCACTACTCCTTCGGCGGTACGGGCCGCATGTTCCACGCAAAGCTCATCAAGCTGATCAATTCCGTCATCGAAAGTTTCGATGCAAGTTCCGTCCACCACATCACGGGACTGATTACCGTCGCCGACTGGCTCAAGTTGGAAATCGACAAGACCAGTCTCGAAAACAAGGTGTTCCCCGCCTACCAGGAATACGTGAAGTACCCGACCAGCAAGATTTCGGCACTCAAGCCCATGTTCAGCTGGTTGAACTTTGAGGTATAAGAATGTACAGGATGTCCGAAAAGCCGTTGATTAGTGCAGATGAAATCCGCAAGCGAGTGGCAACACTGGCCCGCGAAATCGCTGCGGCTTACGATTACGACATCCTGCTTTCGGCCCTCACCGGAGCTTACATGTTTACCGCCGACTTGACCAGAGAACTGGCAAAGGCGCAAGGCCCCAAGGCTACTCAAAAAAGAATCGCCTTCATCAAGGCCTCTAGCTACGGCAATTCCACCGAATCCAGCGGCAAACTCCAGGTGCGCGGACTCGACAAGTTTGACCTCAACGGCAAAAAAATCCTGATGGTCGACGACATCGCCGACACAGGAACAACGCTCCTCGGGCTCACAAACCTGCTCAAGGAATCGGGAGCCAAAGAGGTCCGCACTTGTGTGCTTTTGAATAAACAGGAACGCCGCGAAGTCGACATCAAGGCCGATTTCGTGGGTTTTGAAATTGAAAACGAATTCGTGGTGGGCTACGGCTTAGACTTCGCAGAAGACTACCGAGCACTCCCCGAAATCTGGACGCTACAGGAGACAAACTAAATGGCAAACAACGATTTAGATGACGTCCGGCTTCATGCCACCCAAGCCTTCGAAGCGGTAGAACGCAGCTACAACAAGATTGGCCGCGGCAAACGTTTCTTGATAAACCTGGGCGTATGCCTGCTGTTCTTTATTGCAGGCATCATTACCTGTAGCGTATTCACGAGCATTCCGAACGAAGGCATTATCGAACGTGTGGCAGCCCAGCCCGATATGCCAAATAAGTGCAAGTACCGCTATGACCGCGCCATGGAATACGCCATCATGCATGAATGCGTCTTTGGCAAGGGAACTCCCGGCAGCGAAAAATCGCTGATTCAGCGCATCAACTACTGCACTTGCGCCCTCGAGAGCGTACAGAAGAAAAAGCCCTACCAGAAAATGTTTGAAAATAACCTCGTAGACTTCACCTTCAAAATCCGCGAAGAAAATCTGTGTCGCGAAAACAAGGTGATTCCCACTTTGGATGACGAAGAAGAAGACTCGAAGGACAAGGCAAAGAAATGAACGTCGAAGAGATAGAACACAAAATTCGCTGCGAAGCCGAAAAACTGGTCCACGACGAACCGCTTTCGGTACTGATGATTACGGAGCAAATTCTTAATAGCAAGAATTTTGCCGCGATGCTTTCTGTCACTCTTTCGTGTCAGCTTGCAGGCGAGGTGATTGACCGCGCTGAACTTGAAAAGGTTTTCGGCATTCTTTACCTCAAGTATCCGGAACTGGTCACATGCGCGGGCAAGGACTTGTACGCTACGGTCCTTCGCGACCCGGCTTGCACGAGTTTTTTGGAACCGCTTCTGTTCTTCAAGGGTTTCCAAGGTCTGCAGGCTTATCGCGCCGCCCACGCCCTGTGGCAGGAAGGTCGTTCCTTCCCCGCCAAGATGCTCCAGAGCATCATTAGCCGCAAGTTCGGCATGGACATTCATCCGGCAGCCAAAATCGGTTACGGCCTTTTGATTGACCACGCCACGAACATTGTCATCGGTGAAACCGCTGTCGTCGGAAACAACGTGAGCTTCTTGCACGGCGTGACCCTCGGCGGTACCGGTAACGAAGTCGGCGACCGTCACCCGAAAATCGGAAACGGCGTGATGCTTGGCGCCCACGCCCAGTTGCTCGGCAACATTCACATTGGCGATGGCGCAAAAATCGGCGCAGGCGCTGTAGTGGTGAGCGACGTTCCGGCACACACGACTTACGCTGGCGTCCCCGCCGTACAAGTCGGTAAGCCGCACGACGAAATGCCTAGCTTCAACATGCAGCAAGACTTCACCAGGGACTGCGAGTAGAAAGCACACTAAGTGTCATCCTGAGCTATACGAAACTAAGAACTTTAGTTCTCAAGTTGAGTTATCCTCTTTGGGGAGAGTGCAACGAGTCGATATACGAAACTTGAAAATTTATTTTCTTAGTTGAGTTAGGTTCGAAGGAGCAGGATCTATAAATGAAAAAAGCTGATAAGATAAAATTCATCAGCGAAACACTCGACGAGTTGCTCCCAAACCCGCCGATTCCACTGGATTACTCTGACCCTTACACGCTCCTAGTCGCGGTCGTGTTGAGTGCGCAATGCACCGACCTCCGCGTCAACCAGGTGACCAAGGAACTTTACAAGAATGCAAAAACGCCTAAGGCCATGGTGAAGCTCGGCGTCGAAAAAATCACCGAAATCATCAAGCCCTGCGGTCTTTCGACCACCAAGGGCAAGAACATTTTCAACCTGTCCAAGATTCTTGTCGAAAAGTACGACAGCGTTGTCCCACAGACATTCGAAGAACTCGAGGCGCTTCCCGGCGTAGGTCACAAGACGGCAAGCGTCATGATGATTCACGCGTTCAAGATTCCCGCCTTCCCGGTAGACACGCACATTCACCGCCTCGCCAAACGCTGGGGACTTTCCGACGGTTCTTCAGTTGAACAAACTGAGAAAGACCTCAAGAAAATTTTCCCCGAAAACGAATGGGAAAAGCGCCACCTGCAAATCATTCTGTTCGGGCGTACTTACTGCAAGGCTCTCGGCCACAAGCCCGAGAACTGTCCCATTTGCAGTAAAATCTAGTCGTTATTCCGCTGGTAAAACCAGTAATAGAACAGGCTCCAAGCGCCCCAAAGCACACAAAGCCACATTCCCACATAGCCCGCAGTGTAGACGGCATTTGCAATCGTATCGTACTTGAGCAACAGCCCCATCTCGGACAGAATAAAATTCCAGTCATGGAATCCGTAAGGGGCTTCGGCACCGGTGCCACCACTAATGAGCATCAATTTCATGGACAATGCATCGTCAATGTACACGGCCACATCGATAAAATTTTCGAACGCCCACCAAAGCGCAATCGACGCCCCTAAAATATCGCGAGGCTTAATCCATAGTGCAAAGCAGAATACGAGCGGCATAATAATCTGGAACAGCGAACCGCCCAGCGAATGCAACACTCGGTTCCCGAAAATCGAAAACACCAAGTGTCCCGTTTCATGCACCGGCAAATTCAAGCAATGCAAGAACTGCGCCACCCATGCATCGTACCCTTCCTGCACCAGCTGAACCGAATAAAAAGCCATCATCACAACCAGAAACGCCCTGACTATAAAAAACGGAGTTCCCGCAAGCGTTTTAGGATACAAAAAGAACTGCATCACAATCGGCCAAGAACCCGGTTCCGCCAAGCTAAACGTCGACGGAGTTTCGTGCTTTACCGACACCAAATGCAAAGGCACCTCATCCGTTGCCTTTGTGGGGCGAACCATTTGCCTCGCCGGCCGCTCTTCTACAATTCCAGATTCATTTTCTTCCTTCATTGGTCTAAATATACCCAAAAACTTACAAATCGGAACTATTATACCCTAAAAACTCCACCCCCGCGACAGTTCAAGCAATTCCCTTTATTTTTAACATTTCTTGACTTCACAAGAGCCCCAAATAAAGCTATTTTCGAAATAAACGGAGTTGGTTTTTATGAAGAAAAAAACGATTATTACAGCCCTCGCTGCAGCTACAATCGCCACTGCGGCAAACATTACCGTAGATCCGAGTGCAACCAAGCAAGAAATCATCGGCTTCGGCGGCGCATCCGTCTATTACCAGAACTGGATTGCCAACCTGCCTGCCGAAGACCAAGAAGTTCTTTTCGACACCGCCTTCACGGGACTGAACCTTTCCCTCCTCCGCGTCGCGAACTGGCTCCAGGACGAAAGCAAGGACCTGACCGATGACATCAATATTATCAAGGCAGCCCAAAAGCGACTCGGCAGCCACCTGAAAATCGAGATGTCCAGCTGGAGCGCTCCCGGCAACCTAAAGCCGAGCGGTAGTCTCAACGGCTACGACGGACATTCCAAATCGGACAAGACCCTGAATAAGGCAAGCGGGGACGCCTACGGCGCCTACGCCTACACCGACTTTGCCAACTGGTGGAAAAGAAGCCTTGAAGCCTACGCCGCACAGGGCATCGTTCCGGACTACATCAGCCTCCAGAACGAACCGGACATGGAAGCGAATTACGAAGAAACCCTGTTCGAGCCCACGGAAACAAATGAAATCGCAGGCTACAAGGAAGCCCTGAACGCCGTCTATGACGCCGTCAAGGGAAAGGCCAAAATTCTCGGACCCGAGCCCCTCGGCATCGGATACGGCAACTTTGACAAATACGCCAAGGAACTCGACGCCAACAAGCTGGACGGTTACGCCTACCACCTGTACCACGCAATGAGCGGCGACAACTCCGGCACCAACTACCTGAATCCGGAAAATTTCCGCACCCCCATGAAATCGATTGCTGATACATACGGCACAAAGCCCATTATCATGACGGAATTCTGCCCGATGCTTGACGAGCCTCGCGAAGAGGATATGCTTGGACTCGCCCATATCATGCAGATTGGCTTCACCGACGGAAAATTAGGTGGTTACGTCGCCTGGCAACTTTTCTACGGTTATCATGCACAAATGATCGGCGTGTGCCCCGGTGCTGGCTGGGACCTCACCGGAGATGGCAGATACGTGTGCGAAGGAAAGGAAATCAAGATTTTCCCCGAATACCACGCCATGCGTCACTATTCCAAGTTCGTGAACCCGGGCTGGAGCGTGGTGAGTTCCACCACCGACGGTAGCGATCTCTACACAGTCGCTTTCCGCAGCGCCGATAGTGATTCCGTTACGGTCGTCGCCATCAACAAGGCAAGCGCCGCCGCAAGCCTGAACTTCAGTGTCGACGGATTCACCCCCGCCTACGCGATTCAATCTGTCGAAGGCGGCGACAAGAGCAAACCCGTTACCGCAGCGGCCACCCTCGAAGCCCCGGCAAAATCCATCACGACGGTCGTATTCACTTCTAGCACCACCGCCATCAAGAACCTCCGCGCCGACTTGGCAAGCGACATGAACGCTACCGCCAAGATTTTCGACCTGAACGGCAACCTTGTATGGATCGGCCTTAAGAACGCCGCCATGAACGCCGACGGAACTCTGCGCCTGAACATTCGCCAGGGCATGTACCTCGTGAAGACCAAGTCCTCGACCATCAAGGCCATGAAAAAATAATGTGCAATGAGAGATGTAAAATGTTTAATCATTCATCCCATATTCCACATCTCACATAACAAAAAAAGCGGGCTAAAGCCCGCCTTTTTTTGTTGCTTCGGCAACTCAATTAGCCTTCTTCCAAGGCTTCCTTGAATTCATCGACCGTAGCAATGTATTCGTCAATCTTGTCTTCCTTGGAATCAAGGTAAGAAAGAATCTGTTCCAAGTGTTCCTTCTTGAACACAGCCTTAAGCTGGCGAGAAGCGTGACCGCGATAGCCCCATTCCTTGAGGATTTCGTCGGTGACCACGAAGGCGTCGTTCATCGAAACGAAACGCATCGGACCATAAACAGCCCAGTTGTGTTCCATCTGCATGCATTCCGGTTCCTGGAGTTCCGGATTAGCCATGTAGCGCTGGATGTGGCGAGTACGCACGTCCTTGATCTTATCGACGCGCATGTAACCCATAATCAAGTACTTGTTGCGGAGTTCGGAATCACTCAGGCCTTCGTAACGGGTGCCGAACAGAATATAGCGGCTCTTTGCCTTGAGGATTGCGTTGATAGCCTTCACGTTATAGCAGCTCATCAGGCCATAGGTGCTGGTTTCGTAGTTGGGTTCGTAAAGAAAACCCTTGCCGTTTTCGTTGAGCTGGTCGCGGACCGGCATTTCGGACTGGTGGCTGGTTTCGACGTAGAGCAAGCTACCGGCAGCGTTACCGCGGTAGTCCTGCCAACCTTCGAGATTGATCTGTGTTTTAGGCATTTGTCATCCACTCTAGTTAGGTTAAACTTTGGGAACCCCGAACTTTAGGCCCGGAGTCCCCTTTTTATATAAATCTTACAATCGGACTACTTATGGCAGTCCGTTGCTTATTTTCAATATGCAAGATACAAATTTATAAGCTAAAAGGTAATTGATTCTGCCGAAAAACCGGTCATTCCAAAGAGAGATGCCCCTTTTTCGAAGAATTTCGCGGTATCGGTGGTCAAAAACCGAGTTTTTCCATTTTTTGTAAGACGGCATTCCATTTCTGGGTGACGTTTCAGGTAGTCCACCGTCTTTTCGGAAACAATGTCCCCCTGGAACACCAACCTTACCTTTTCGGGGAGGGCAGCACGTATAGCCCCTTCCAGAAGCGGATAATGGGTACAGGCCAGCAGAAGCGTATCGATTTCCGGATCTTCCTTCAAAAGGGTATCCACGTCCTTCTTCACAAAGAACTTCGCCCCTTCGGATTCACGTTCGCCATATTCGACCAGCGGCACCCACATGGGGCAAGCATGCTGCGTCACCTTAAGGTCCGGGAAGAAATGGTTGATTTCAATCAGGTAACTGCCCGAAGACACCGTCCCTGCCGTACCGAAAATACCGATATGGCCCGACTTGCTGAACTTGCCGATTTCTTCGGCGGTGGGTCGCACAATGCCGAGCACACGCTTGTCGGGGAATTCATACGGAAGCACATCCTGCTGAATGCTACGGAGCGCCTTGGCAGACGCCGTATTACAAGCGAGAATTACCAGGGGGCAGCCGCGGCCGAACAGCTCACGCACAGCCTGCAACGTATAGCGGAAAATCGTCTCAAAGCTGCGGGAACCATAAGGGGCGCGAGCATTATCGCCCAGGTAAAGGTAGTCGTACTGCGGAAGAGCCTTCTGCAGGTTCTTCAGAATGGTCAAGCCACCAAAACCCGAATCGAAAACACCTATCACAGGGCATCCTCCATCATCTTGTGGACCATGGGGAGCATGTGAACCTTGGGGTCGAACTTTTCGTTTTCCTTGCGGCACTCCAGAACATCGACCGGCGCAAGAACCTTCACGTCCACCTTGCAGCGCTTGGTATCTTTACGGCGTTCCCACACGGGGCCAGACCCCTTAATAACGATAGGCAACATGATGGCATCGTTTTCGCAGGCAAAGCGGAACACGCCGCTCTTGAAAGAGCCTAGCGCACCGGTCTTACTACGGGTACCTTCGGGGAAAATAAACACGCGCACCGACTTGCCCCTTTTAGCAATCGCATTACGGACAGCCTTCGCGGCACCGCCCTTTTCACGGTTCACCAGAATGCAACCAATCTTGTGCATCCAGAAATTCAAGAACGGAATCCGAGCAAGAGACTGTTTCGCCACAAAACCAACCGTCTTTTGGAGAGCCAGAAATACAATCGGAATATCGGCAAAGGAATTGTGGTTCCCGACAACGAACACCGGGCGACTCCAATCGACTTTACCAAGCTGCGCCTGGTCTTCAATCGTCAAATCCACACGCAAAACCTTCATGCAGAATCTTGAAAAATCCTGAATTTTACGGTCAAGCCACGCATCAAAATTTTTTCCACAATAAGGCTTGGCAAACGGAAGTGTAAGGATATAAAACAGCATATATCCCAGCACAGCCACCGCGACATAGATTTTAAACAAGATTACAGGCATAAACGCTACCGAATAATTTTTCGATTCTTTAGGCAAAAACCTTGAGCGCCTAAAGCGGCGCAGCCGACCTTTCCAGAATCTACGCTTGCAATATAACAAAAACAAGCAGGCCTCGGCACGGGTTACCCCCACGTAATAAAGCCTACGTTCCTCGTCCAGTTGCTTTTTACGGGCCTTGCGGTCTCCGGTACATTCTCCGGGAGTCAATTTCTCGCATAAGCCCGCATAATACACCACCGCATACTGGAGTCCTTTGGACGCATGCACAGTCTCGACATGTACGCCGTCTTCAATAGTCACCTCAGGCGAAGCCTCTCCCGCCTCCGTCACCACGTCGCCCGCAATGGGAATTCCGTAGTCACGGAGCGCTTGCTCGTAGTAAAGACGTTGCCGGTTGTAGCGAACGAGAATCGCAAAATTTTTCCAGGCAAGGTCGTAACCTTCACGAAGTTCCTTGACGGACACGACAATCTTCTGGATTTCTTCGACAGGGTTATCGGATACCCAGATTTCGGGTTTGCGATTTTCCTTATAGAGCGGGTTTCCGCCGGAACCGTTCAAGTTGCCAGCCCGGAGCATCTTGCGCAAATGAATCGGCTTATTCTTGAAAATATCATTTGCCAAATAGAGCACATTCGGCACCGAACGGTAATTCCATTCCAAGCGAATCTGCGTTGATTCCTTGAAATCTTCGCAAAAACGTTCAATGTTTCCGATGTCGGCGCCGCGGAATCCGTATATGGCCTGGTCGTCATCGCCGACGACAAACAGCTGCTTGCGATCGCCGAGCAAGCCTTTCACCAAGCGATACTGAGACGGATTTATATCTTGGTATTCATCGACCAAAATCTCTTTCCACTGTTCGCGAAAGTAATCCCGCGCAGCCTCGTTAGTTTCAAGCAATTGAATCGCCGAATAAATCAAGTCTTCAAATACGACTTGGCCCGATTCCAAAACAGTCTCGCGAAGCGGTTGCAACTTCGCCGACACTGCCGCGCCATAGCAGTCCGAAAACAGGTTTTCCCGCGACACCTTGACTTTCAACTTGAGCTTCGATAGCGCCTGCGAAAATTCACGCTCCGACGATTCCGTCGGTACAGGCATTTTCTTGAAACCCAAGAGTTCATATGCCGGGCATTCGCCGCCTGTTCCATTCGGCACCTTGCACTTAAGCATATGCAGCGCCAGGGAATGGAACGTACATAGCCGCACACCCGCATTCGGGAACAGCTTCTGCACGCGTTCCCGCATCTCGGCGGCGGCCTTTGCGGTGAAGGTCAGCGCCAGGATTTTTTCGGGTTCTACACCGCAAAGAATCCTGTACTGGATTCGCTTGGTCAAGACGGAAGTCTTGCCCGAGCCGGCCCCCGCCAAAATCAAAAGTTGCGCGCCATGTTCATGGTCATGCAGCACCGCTGCACGCTGGTCAGAATTCAATCCCTTGAGGATTTCTTCGGCGTCCATAACGCCTCGTATGGATTGGGGCGAAGTACATGTAAGTCGCCACCGCTATCTAAAAACCGTCGCACGCCCCAACGTCTGTTCAAGGCCTGCGCCGTCGAATTAATTCGGTTCGCTTTCAGCTGCCAGGTCTTTCGCGGGAGCGTTCGCCGCAGGCGACCCTCCAAGCAAAAATACGAACGCGCCAAACAGGCTCAACAACAGGCTCACAAAGTAAGCGAGCAGCTGAATCACCACCGATTCAAGCCCCGGCACTCCAGCACGAGCAAAAAGCGACTGCGCTAAAAGTTCACGCGGGCCAAAGCCGCCAATCGAAATCGGGAGTGCACTCACGATTGCAACCAGCGGGATGTAATAGAAGTACCACGAAATCGAGAGGTCCACGCCGACCGCGATTCCACAAAAATAATGCACCAGAATTCGAAGACCCTGAGTCACCGCCGAAAGCAAGTTGATCGACACCAAGAGCTTTGCCGAACGAAAATGCTGGAAGCGTTCGAACATGTGAATCAGGCGTTCGTTAATCTTCTTCGGAAAAATCTTCGTCAAGATTTTGCACAGCAGGCGCCCGAGCCTGCGGCTGCAAAGGGCGGCAAACAAAGCACAGAACCCCAGGAAAATCCAGACAGAGGGCCACATAAAAGAACGCTGCGCTTCATCGTGCATAAAGAACAACAAGCCCATCGCAAGTGCAAACAGCGTAATAAAGAACAGCCCGTAAAGGCGGTCAAAGAACGTCGCCGTAAGCCCGGCACCCACGGAATCCTGGCCGCCCTGCATGCGGATGTCGTAAACTTTCTTGGCGTCGCCACCCACGTTGCCCGGCATAAAGTTATTGAAGAAAAGCCCCACGTAATAAAGCTTGAGCAAATGTCCGTAACCAAGCTTCACATTCTGCTTTTCAAGCAAAAGTTTCCACTGCAGGCACGCCGTAAAGTTCGAAAGTCCCAGGCACAAAAGCGCTACAAACAAGGGCCAAATGCTATGCGTGCTGAACAGCGTATACAAGTCATCGACGCTCCAGTCCGGAGCCATCACGATGTTTCGGTAAACAAAGTAAGCCGGAACCGCCGTCACGACCAACTTCAGGCAAAAAATCAGAACCGACTTCAATCGGCCATCTATTTTACTCATCTCCTCCCCCTACCTGACGCTGAATAACGGCCTCTTGAATCAAGTCAAGAGTCTGTTCTGCAGCGCTATCCCAACGGAATTCCCCCGCATAGCTTTTGGCCGCCTGCGAAAGTCTCGTACGCAGGTCATCATCGCTATAAAGCCTATCCATTTCCATGGCACAAGTGTGGGCGTCTCCCACTGGGAACAAAAGACCCGTTTCACCATTGCGCACGCTGTCGCGGAGTCCCGGGACATCGCTTGCAATCGTCGTGGTTCCGAGCTTGGCCGCCTCAACGACAGTCAAGCCCCAGCCTTCCTTGAAACTCGTCTGCAAGAGAGCCACCGCATTTGCAAGCAATTTCCTTTTCTTCTCAGACGAAACAAACCCCAAAAGTTCAACGTGTTCTTCAAGTCCCCGCTCCTTAAGCCAGGCGGGAATCTTTTTCAGAAGCGGACCATCGCCCGCCACCACCAATTTTACATCCGGATGGTTTTCGGCAAATTCTTCAAAGGCTTCAAGAGCCGTCCAGATTCCCTTGTAGCGGTGCACACGGGACAGCCACAAGAAATAAGGCACAGAAGATTCTTCTTCAACCGGTGCCGCATCAGCCACAGGAGTCGCAACATCATCATCCGATCCATTATAAATGACCGAGATGCGGTCTTCGGCAATTCCGATTTCTTCCAGTTCACGCTTAGTACTCGGGCTCACCACCACAAAGGGTTGCTTGCGGTAGAACCAGGGAATCATCCGTTCAAAAGCCCACACCACAAAAGCCACCGGGAACGAGGCCTCGTGGAAAATCGAGCCGCGCCACAAGTGGTGCATTTGCACCAGCACCGGCTTCTTAACCAGGAAAGGCGTAAACAGCGGAAGCTTGTTCAGGTCTTCGACCACCAAATCAAAATTGAACTCCCGATCCAGCTTGCGAATGTTCATCGCAACAGTAAGCTGGAACAGCAGGTCGCCACCCTTGCGCACCACCTGGATGCCGTCTACAACTTCGCGTTCTTTACAGCCGGCAAAGGCAGTCGTCAGGAGCACCACCTGGTGTCCCGCTTCTGCAATCAAGGAAAAGATGCGGTGTAAATGTTTCTCGGCACCACCTGCAGCAGGATGCAACCGATCGCGATAATTGACTACAAGGATGTTCATCGGCTAGGGCTTCTTGCCCAGGACTCCAATGCACAACTGCGTGTAGTGCATAAGCGAATTGTTTTCGAGAGAATCAAGAATCTTGTCCTTGACCTTCTGGTAGGCAGAACCTTGCAGCGGATACTTCGGCAGTTCCACGCCCACCTTGAAGCCCACTTCGCGCACAATGCGGTAGAACAGGTTCGGGCGCATCCAGTCGCCATATTGGTAAACGCATTCAAAGCCCGCATCGGTCATAAGCTTCTTGAGCTGCGGCATGGTGAACTGCTTTTCCCAACCGGCGAACCACTTGTCCATCGCAATCAGAATGTGCTTGATTACGGTGTACGGGTGAACGGTCTGCGGCACGTCGCACAGGCAATGACCGCCATGTTTGAGAATGCGGTAGTTTTCCTTAATCAGCGGGAGCGAATCCTTGAAGTGCTCGGCCAAACCCTGGTGGAAAACCAAGTCAAAAGTGCAATCCGGGAACGGCGCCTTGAAGGCATCGCCACGGACCAACTTCAAATTGTCGTAAAGGTTGTCTTTGGCTCGAATGGCATCTACAATCTTCAAACTATTTTCAGCGTAATCGAGCACGTAGACATCGGCACCCAGGCGGGCCAGTTCGGCACTGTCGCGACCGGTACCGGCACCCACTTCCAAAACCTTGAGGCCTTCGAGCTTAAAATTCTTCTTAATCGCGTTCAACACCGACGGGGACGAAGGATAAACCTTGTCCATATCGTTCTTCTGTTGCCAAAATCTGTTCCAGACAGACTGATCAGGTTCTTTAATAGACATAGCGTGTAAAATATACTAATTCGGAATTCAAAATTTGGAATTCAATTTTTGCCGTGTGGCAACATTACATTTTTTTTGTTAGAAATAGAGCCGAACGGTCTATGAAGGGGAAAGCATTCCCCTAGTGCAAGCCATGGCTCCGCCTAAACTGCACGCTCACATGGCCGTTCCGGAATGTTCGCTTAGCGGCCAGGCTATCGCCATGTCTTTTACCACCCCATCTCCTAGGGGTTTCACCCCTAAAACCCCACAAGACGACCGCCTCGATGGATCCCCTCCCCTATCGCGCTACGCACTCCAGGGGCGAGGATGACTTCGACGGGGCTGTCATCCTGGAGCGACTGCAAGGAGCGACGGGATCCAGGGCGACAGCAATCAAACTGTCATAAATTTACGACAATAGTTGAAAACTAGAGACAATTTTTCTAAATTTAGGGACAAAATTCACGTTTTGACGACACCGTATAACAAATTTGATACACTTTGCAATTTTTTTACACTTTTGGCACGCATCTTGCTTTAAAAAAAGCGATATTAAGGATGTAAGGTTATAAAATGCATATTGATTCTACTGATACTACTCTAAAACGTTACCTCGAAGATATTAGACGCACCGCTCCCCTCTCTCGTGAAGAAGAGCAGATTCTGTTCCAGAAAGCTAAAGAAGGCGACAAGATCGCCCGTAAGAAGCTTATTTCTGCAAACATGCGTTTCGTTTTGAAAGTCGCTATTCAATACCGTGGCTGCCCGATTCCGCTGCCGGACTTGGTGAGCGAAGGCGCCATGGGTCTTGTACGTGCTATCGAATCCTTTGAACACACTCGTGGTCTTAAGTTCATTAGTTACGGCGTGTGGTGGATTAAGGCTTATATTACTCGCGCTATTAACGAACAGGGCAACCTGATTCGCTTGCCGGCTAACCAGCACCTCCGCGTGCGTAAGGCTTTGCACGAACAGAGCCGCGGTAAGGAAATCAACGAAGAGATCCGCGAACTCATCCAGATCGGTCAGCGCGGCGTTTCGTTCGACAGTCCGCTCAAAGCTGACTCCAAGGCAACCTACGCCGAAGTGCTCCCCGACGGTACCGCAACGAACCCGGAAAACGAATCTGAAATCCAGAGCGTCGAAGCTTTAGCTCGCGACCTCATGGAACAGCTTCCGGAACGCGAAGCCAAGGTGATTACCGGCATCTTCGGTATCAACCAGGAAGCCCCGCAGACCCTTCGTGAAGTGGGCGAATCCATGAACATCTCTCACGAACGTGTCCGTCAGTTGCGCGACCAGGCTCTCCGCCGTATCCGCAAGTACAACAGCAAGGAATTCCTCCAGGACAAGAAGGACGCATTCTTGGCAGCCATTAATAAGTAGCGAGCCGAGCGTCGCGCGCAAACCAAAGACTTGCGCATGACCGAGGCGAAGCACTTATGGATGCGAAGCATCAATAAGTAATGGCTGCCCTATGACGCATGGGGCTCCGCCCCCTGGACCCCTTTCCCAATCGCAGCTTACAACAAATAGAAAAACCCGATTTAAATCGGGCTTTTTTCATTTTTTGGATCCCGTTGGGGCTTTCAGCCCCGCCAGGATGACAGAACTAGGAACTACTTTTTGTGTTTCTTGCGGCGGACACCCCACTTGTCCTTGATTTCTTCGACAATCTTCTTGTCCTCGTAGCGAACCACCATCTTGAACTGAACGTTATAAACGCCGGTTCCCACGAAGCGACCCTTGTGATCCTTGAAGTTCCAGTTCACAAAGACCTTCTTGTCGGTTTCAAGACAGTTGCCGCCGAACTTCGGGCTCTGGCAAGGCACGGTGATGATGGTATCGTTCACGTACTGACCCAAGTGATCGAAGTAGTTCACGATAAAGGAGATGTACACATCTTCAGGCTTCAAGGAATCCAGCACCGACGGGTCATAGGAACCGTCATCCGAAACCTGGGCGCGGTCTAGGAGCTGCGGCACAAAGCGTTCGCCCAACTGCACCAACTGTCCGAGCGCACCTTCTTTTTCCATATCTTCCTTGGTGGTGGATCCCGGCACATAACGCAGGTTCACCGAGCTTACCGTCTGCAAGGTGTAAGTCTTGCCATCAGCATCTTCCTTCGGGGTATCGTCATTGATATCGAAGGAACCCATCTGCGTGGCTTCGACCAAGTGGTTCAAGATACCGCCGATAATGACCGACTGCGGATTTTCACCAGCGATATTACCGTAATTATCCTTGATGGCATCCTTGAGACCCTTATGCACCATAATGGAGTCACCCGGCATAATCGTACCATCGCTACCGTTCAAGACAAGCTTTGCGGTACGGCCATCAGAAGACCAGTCAATTCTCACAGGATTCAACACATGCACCGAGTCACCATGGATATAGGAGAAGTAATCGGTATCCTTCAGGTTCTTGGTCATAATCGGTTCAGAGAACGCAATCACCAGGGTATCAGCCTTCTTGCCGTAGCTAAGTGTTGCACTTGCGACGACCGGAGACATCTTGTCAACCAGCGGAGCCACATCTTCAGTCACGAAGGTTTCGCCAAAGATCTTGTAGTAAGTATAGACATTAGCCTGCGGCAAATCGTCGCTGATGCTCGTGACACCAGAAGCAAGTCTCGTCGTCGAGATAACGTTCCAGATAACGCGAGTCGAATCATTCGGGTCGATCTTCATGTCATCCGGCTGAGCCTGCAACTGGATCATCATTCCACGGTAGCTGTACCACGGGAAACTCATGTACAGAGATTCATCGAGGTCTTCCTTCGTCAGCTTCTTGTCGAATACGGCAACAATCTGATCCAGCACGCCATCGCCATCGGTATCCCAGTATTCCGCACCCTTAACCTGCGGGAATCTGTCAACCACGGTGACCGGAACTTCGCGATCGTATTCGTCAGAAGTAATGTAGGGCAGGTTCGTAAAGGTCGCACCCGGATACAGGGAAACGCTATCCTTATTGTCGCCCTTCAGCTTGAAGTCCTTTCCGACAAAGATGACGATGTCCTTGGCCGGCATGTAAACCTTTTTAATCTGGTTCACGTCAAAGCCATAGCGTTCAGACATTTCGTGCTTAAGCATCACCATCATTTCGGGGATTTCGATATCAACCGGGAACAGGTCGATATTGTACTGAACGAACAAGGAATCCATACCCTTCACGCTGCGAATGGCGTAGGCATCCTTAATCACGTTGCTACCCACTTCGATAATCGGGGATTCACGCACGTAGGTTGCATCCGGATTGGTCTTGTCGATATAAGACACCAAAGCCTTCGCATCCTTCGGGAACTTTCCGACAGCCGGGATTCCCTTCAGGTCAGAGACATCGACGAGGATGCGGTCACGAGCCTTATTCAACTTGTAGTCAACGCAATCCAAAGTCTTGCCACCAATTACAAGCTGCACACCGTCAAGGTCATAGCTGCTAGACAAGGTATCCTTCAAGAGGATTTCCACATAATCCAAAGCCATGTCGCCATCGGTATCCTTGATATAGCCGACATGGGTATCCGGAATCGGATCGTAGAAATTGATGTTATCGATGATAACCATTTCGTTTCCGCCGAACACCTTGATGGAACCACCCTGCACCACCTTATCGGCAGTCACAAAGATCGTCACAGAACCATCAGCGTTCACTACGATTTCACCGGTCTTTTCACCCGTGGCAGGATTGATCAACTTGACATCGGTCGCAGATTCCACCCTCAAGGATTCCGTACTACCGAAGTATTCCTTGACCTTCTTGGGATCCAAAGTAATAGCGACAACATCGCCCACCTTGGCAGAATCCAGGCCGGAATTATAACGCAAGTCCATGGGAATTCCCTTAGGATCATTGGTCAACCTATAGCTATTGCCATTGATCTTGACAACCTTCGGGTCGTTTGGATCCGGCTCCGTCGGAACAAGGACCACCGTCTTAGAAACAATGGAGTCACCCTTCTCGAAACGTTCCACTGTCGGATACGTATCCAAGCCGCTATCATCACCCTCATCGTAATCTTCAGCACCGTAGTACATTCTGGACGAACTAGAATTATCGCCTTCGTCTTCACCAGCGCCAATATACCTACTAGAAGAAGAACCGTCGCCTTCATCTTCGCCGTTGCCGTTTTTGCCACTAGAAGAAGAACCACTACCATTGCTGTTGCTGGAGCCATTGCTATTAGAGCTTCCGTCATTGCTGTCGGAACTCAGGTTGGAATCGGTTCCACTGCTGGAGCCGTCGTTTCCGCTGCTACCATTTTCATTACCGGAGCTATTGCCTTCGCTATCGGAGCTGGAACCGTTGCTATTAGAGCTTCCGTCATTGCTGCCAGAGCTAGATACATCATTACCGGAGCTATTTCCATTGCCACCGGAGCTCGAATTGGCACCATCGCTGCTAGAATTGCCATTACCACCAGAGCTCAGGTTGGTACCACTGCTGCTAGAGTTACCGTTATTGTTGGAGCTAGAGCTCTGCTTGCTGCTGCTGGACTTCGCGCTGCTGGAGGATTCATGATACTCCACCATAGAAGAGCTGCTCTGGGAACTGCTAGAAAATTCCTCATCACCACCGGAATGACCGCCATCGCGAATAACACCCACACCCGAAAGCGGAGCCAGGTCATCCAGGTAGTTGTCAATCCACTGCACGTGAATCAAGACATTGTCCTTAATCAACTTCTTGGGGTTTGCCGCATAGTCCACAAAAATCATGTGACCCGTATTGGATGCCACAAAAAGATGACCGTAACCGTCCGTAGTTCCCTGGTCAAGACGCCAGCCCACGCCGCTAGTTCTCGGTCCACTCAGATTTTCCTTGGATTCCACGAAGAAATATTCACGGAGGTCAATCGTAGCAACAACTTTTGCCTTGACTTCGCCACCTTCGCGATAGGGCTGAATCTGCACAATCTTGGAACCACCAAACACAAAGATTGTCTTGGAATAGGAGTCGTAGGCACCGCCATGGGCACCTTCCAAGGAATCAATCAGGACCTTAGTTCCAACCGAAGCAATAACCTTGTCACCTTTCTTTCCACCATACTTACCGATATTGCTTTCATCCACCGTAACCCAACTCGTATCGGTAAACACGCCGAAATAGGAATTCTTAATGCCATACGAGTGATATTTTTCATGGTCTGCACGTTCTTGAGCGTTACAAGGCCTAGTACCGCCGCCCGCTTCACAACCACCGCCATAATAATCGGAATGCGTAAAGAACGCCGTTCCCTCGCCATCCCAAATCACCGTTGCCAGTTTCTTATCGTCTTTATGCTTTGGTCCTTTCGGCTTAAGTTCAACCTTATAACCTGTTGATGCAAAATTGTTGTTATTAGGATCGGTTTTCGTCGAGAAACGGAACAAATAGCCCGGAATACCGGCGGCCCACAGATTATCACCCTTGGGGTCCATCATCAAATGCCAGAAGCCTTCTGTATTCTGCTGCGAATTCGGGTAAGAAGTTTTCACAAGGCACTGACCATTTTTGTCCTTGGCAGTCTTGCTAACCTTGTAAATAGGCTGGCCCTGACCAGCCACCAGCAGGTCACCATCGGGATGATGCACAATACCGTCTGCACCATGAACGCCATCTGCATACTTACAAAGAATCTTCTTGTCGGAAGGTTTCATCAAGAGATAACCAGCACCATCATACAGATAGCTGATGCTTTTCACACGGTCACCATAATTGGCACTGTTTTGGTCACCGTTTTCGTACTTGGTATAGTACAAAGTCGCCTTGGTTGCAGCATGGGGAATAATGTCACCAATCTGCTGAATCCAAATACCCGTCGCCGGGTTTTCCGGGGCAGGAATCTCGAAATCTGCGGCAGAAACAGCAACTGCAGACAACAAAAGCATCGATATGAATTTTGATGTATTTCTCATGTTCCTATCCTCTAAAAAAATCCTTATTTAGACTTCTTTGCAGAAATGCCCCATCTAAAGATTCTTTCAACCTTAAAATCACTTTTTGCTCCGTAAACCTTAACTCTGAATTTTGCGAGATAAATACCGGCACCCACCTTGCGGCCATTGTCCGCACGCATATTCCAGCGGACATAGAGCTTGTCCGGATTTTCAAGGCAGTTGCCGTCGAAGAACTTGTCATCGCATGCGATGCTGCCCGAAGCACCACCGACATAGTTGCCGATGTTGGTGTACACATAGAGTTCCCAGTGGAGGCCAATGTCTTCCATGTTCGGAACGGACTGGCCGCTAGAATCTTTTTCCATAATAGTAGAATAACCGATATCCATGAGCACGCCCAGAGAAGACTGGTCCGAAGCCTGCTTGGCATCCTTCACGTGTTCGATGGTAAAAGGCTTGACACGGTCGCTGAGTTCTTCGGCCTTGTTCAAGTCTGCAAAGGAATTGGTCTTCATGATAACGCGGGGGTCACCTTCAACCATCACGGCTGGCGAGAGTTCAGAAACCCTGTTACCTTCCTTGTCCACGAGACCGCTGATAAAGTTATCGAAGCGTACGGAATCGGCCGGATTCATACGGCTCGCCAAGTCTTCGCCCGCTTCCATGTACAGAATCAATTCGCGGCCATCATCGCTCCATTCCGAAGAAGTCAGGCTGTAATGGACCCACTGTCCATCCACATAGAACGCAAGACAATCATCCGTGAGGTTCACATTCTTCTTGTCCATGGCTTCGGAGAAGGTAACCTTGAACTTATCCGGTTCCATCATCTGGAAAGATTCGGGATTCAGGAACGTCGAAGAAATAACCGGCGCCATATAGTCGTTCATGCCGTACAGCATTTCTTCTTCAGCTTCCTTGCCTTCAACAGAAACCTTGTTAGAAATTGATGCATAGCCATATTCGACCTTGCCGTCCTTCGAATAGGACTTGTCAATTCCTGTCAGCATATTCTTGACGTCGTACTTTTCGGGATCAAGGGCAAAGCCAAGCAGCGTACCGTCTTCCGAAATCGTAAGGTCGGCAAGATTCGGCTTGATGGCCACCAGGTCGCCATCATTGTCGAGCCAGTAGAAGGTGATTTCCATCTTCTTGAGATCATCTTCGGTAATGGGAGTTTCAAATCCGAGCGAGGTAGAGTCCATGCGGCCATCGCCATCGCGGTCATAGAAACCATTCTTGTCGCTGTCCACGTAAATGCGGCCAGCATTCTGCACCGGCACTTCCTGGTTGTTCTTGCTAGTGGGCACACCATCGGCCGCAGTCAGGATTCCATCGGGGCACTTGGCATCGCTGCAATTCGTTTCAATCTTGAGCATGTCGCCCACGGACACAACGCCCGATTCCACAGTAAATGCCCACTGAGTTCCCTTCTTGGAAATGGCAGTCACATCGATGGCATCACCATTAAGTTTCAAACCACGACCGCTCGTCCAAGACGGATCAACGTCCTTGTTGAAGCGAACAATCAAGGTATCCGTTCCGCCGTTGCCCTTGACGAGAGTCGCCGACTGAATCGCTGCACCAATGCTATCTTCAAGAGCCACCTGTTGCCAAGCACAACCCTTGAGAGCGCACACATAAGGTTCCACAGCTCCGCTAGCATTTTCATACAACTCGGTTTTAACATCGGAATACCCATAGACATCGCCATCTCGGCTGACATCGCCACTATACTTTACCCAGCTAGGGTCTCCCCAAATGTAGTTGAGCGAATCAACCGACATACCTTCCGTTTTTCCGCCATACCAAGTCGCAATACTGTCGCCGATACCGTCACCATCGCGGTCGTAAATAGCCGCTTTTTCAATCAACGGCATGTCGGGATTGTCGAAGCGGAGATCGCTGGGGAACGGATCGGTCAACAGGAATTCCTTGGTCGTAGGATCCTTGAACGAATTCATCGTAAAGGGCGTCCCTTCCTTCTTAACCGCCTTGGTCGCTGTCACTAGGAAAATCGCGTAGCCATCATGGAAGTCCACACGGAATGTTCCGTCATCAAGCATTGTCTTTGCAATACCGTTCGTATCTAAGAAGACAAGGTTTTCATAGCCTTTGTCGACCTTGATATAGAAGGTCTTGTCGAACTTGTCCACGCTATCTTTCTTCGGACCCACAGGAACAATCATTTCCACTTCTACAGTGATTGTATCGAGCACCTTGATGTCTTCAGGGAGTTTCCAACCATCCTTGACAACCTTGCCGTCAACCTTGTAGCGAAGCGTCGGCTTATAGAAGTTGTAGATAATATCCACACTGGGAGTCGCAGTCAGTTCCGTTGCCGTACCAAGTCGGAAATTGTAGCGTTCGTACTTGTTCTCTAAGCCAAGCTTTACAATACCAGACTTCGGAGAAGAAACCACCGGAGTAAGACTCTCATTTACATCGTCTCCTCGAGAGCATTTTTCCGCATCAGGATCTTCACAAAGGTAAACACCCACCGTATCGGGTACGGCACTCATATCAGGAGCATATATATAGAACGGTTCATTTTTCTTGGCATGCTCTTTCGTACGAATTTCTCCATCGAACACATAGAGAATCGGTCTTGCACCCGTCGACTGGATACGGTAATAATTGCAAACTTTCGCATCCTTTATGTCTTGCGGAAGCGCATCATAATTCTCACAATCAATATCAATGCCAGCAAAGGCATACGTCGAAAGCCCCGCTATCGACAGCAAGACAAACGAAAGAACATGACCTTTAATGAACCGCATGATGACCTCAAAAAAGCAAAAGAATTCTGCAAACATTTCTTTGCAAACTATCCTTACCAAAGATATGATTTTTTTTTAGAAAACGGACAACAAAAATTTACCTTGTGACCCTAATCGCAAGGCATTTCCAAAGCGGATTATTCCAAGTTGGAATAAGTATTTGCAAGGTCTGTCACAATTTCGTCCATAAAAATCCAGCCTCGTCCCACAAGGAAAAAGCGGCTTTTACTTTGTAACAAATTTGACAGGTTTTCATACTTCAGGAAGTTCTTAGATATCCAACGTTCGCACACCGATTTATCTAGCGAAATTCCCATTTTTTGGAGATCATCTACAGAAATTCCCTTGGATTGCCGAAGCGATAGCCACAAGAACTCCATGACAAGGGCCTCCCTGTCCAACTTGTCAAGCGAAAGCATGGATTCCGGACAACATTCATACACATATTCCCGCCAACGGGGGTAAATTTCGGGGGCATAATAGCGGATTTTGCCCCAAAAGCTGTGCGCCCCAGGACCGAATCCGGCATATTCGCCCCGATTCCAGTAATTCTGGTTGTGGACGCTTTCAAAACCGGGTCGTGCAAAGTTCGAAACTTCATAGCGCATCAAGCCCTTCTTTTCGAGGATTTCGACACCGCCCAAATACATGGATTCGTAAAGGTCTTCGTCTACGGACAATTCCCCGCGGCTTACCCGATGTCCGAGCCTAGAACGGGGAGAAATATTCAAGCCGTAAAAGCTCACGTGATTCAGCGGAAAATCCGAAAGACGGTCCACATCGTCTAAAAAGCCCTGAACATTTTGCCCCGGCAAATCGAACATCAAATCCGCATTTACCTGCAAATTCGGGACAGAAGTCAAAAGTCGCAAGGCAGACATGCCCATTTCTACCGAATGGGAACGCCCCACCATCTTCAAAATGCCCGGGTCAAAGCTCTGGAGCCCTAGACTGATACGATTTATACCTAAATCCAGGGCATTTTGCAACGTAGCCTCGTTTGTCGATTCCGGGTTAAATTCCATGGATACTTCCTTCAGTTTGGAAGGATCCACGCCCACCGACTTAAGGCAATCAAAAATTCGTCGCAAGTATTCCGCGGGCAACTCCGAAGGAGTCCCCCCACCCAGATAAAGGGTTTCTGCCGAAGAAAGGAGTCCCGGATGCAGCCCCTCAAAACATACAATTTGCTTACAAAGCAAATCCGTATACTCGCCAAAAAGCCTCGGCATCGACGGCATGACGCGAAAATCGCAATAATCGCAAACATGGCGGCAGAAGGGAATGTGAATGTAAACACAAAACATGCTTTGCTAACGAATAAAATTATTACATACTTACTTTTTGCCAAAATTTAGATTATATAAATGTATATGGACAACAAACGAATCAATAAATTCAAGAAAAAAATGAAGAAGCGGCTCCCGCTCCTGATTTTTCTGACGTTGTCCACCACCATCTTCTTTTTGGCGTCGGCCCTGTTACTAGACGAATCCTATAAAGACATCATCATTATCGCCATGATCTGGGCATTGCCGCTATTTATTCACTGAAGGTGCTATGGCCATTACTCGACTCACGCAACGTAAGTGCAAAGCAATCGCTTTCTATATCTTGACCTGGGTGGCATTTACCCTGAGCGCCTCGGCCCTTTTGTCTTACGGTTCCGGCAACGGGTTCGATTCAACCCGCATGCTGTACATGCTTCAGATGTCGCTATTGACCGGACTTTCGCACGCCATTTATGATGTGATGATCTTGCAGGACGAAATGGACAAAAGGCCTGTAGTTGCAGCCTTATGTATCCGCTCCTGGTTTTTCTTGGCAAGCATTTGCGCGAACCTGACGCTCTGCATTCTCATCTGGGACATTGACCGAAGCGAAGGCCTTATAAACGAAGCTGCCATGCAGCACGTGCTGGATGTATTCAAGCAGTCCAAAACGCACATTCTGATTTTCGAACTGTTCATGCTCGGGCACCTGATTACCTTTATCCGTTCCGTGCACAAGAAGTTCGGGACCCGCGTATTCATCAATACCCTGCTCGGCAAGAACCAGGACCCCAAGGAAGAAGACCTGGTATTCATGTTTATCGACATGAAGCGTTCCACCGAAATCGCCGAAGAGCTGGGACACGTCAAGTACAGTAACTTTATCCGTGACTACTACCGCCTGCTTTCTAACTGCTGCGAAGAAAACCACGGCGAAATTTACCAGATTGCAGGAGACGGAGCCTTTTTGACCTGGAAAATCAGCGACTGCAGAAAACAGGCCCGCCCCATCGATTGCTTCTACGATTTTAAGGAATGCCTGGAACGGACCGCATACAAATTCAAAAAACGCTACGGCATAGTCCCTGCATTCAAGGCGGCAGCCCACTGCGGAAAAGTCATCTCCACCGAAGTCGGAAACTTCGGAAGCGAAATGGCCTACCACGGCGACGTGTTGAACACCACCTCGAGAATCCAGACACTCTGCTCCAAGCTCGGGCAAGATTTCTTGATTTCGGAAGACTTGTACACGAAACTTCCACTGCCGCTCCCCCACGGTTTTTTGAGCATAAAAGCCGGATTTTTCGAGTTAAGGGGCAAAAAAAACGGAATTTTGATTTTTTCTCTGCATTTGCCCTTGACATAGTGAATTTATTATTCTATAATTGGGTCATCCCGCGGGAATAGCTCAGTTGGTAGAGCACGACCTTGCCAAGGTCGGGGTCGAGGGTCCGAGTCCCTTTTCCCGCTCTAAAAAAGAAACGCCACCTTAACGGTGGCGTTCTTTTTTATTCGCGTGAACGGGACTCGGAGACGAGAAGAGGGGCCGACTAAATAATGAGTTGCGCGAAGCGCGTGCGAATTATTTAGGAACTCACGCCCTAAAGGGCGGGAGGCCCGCCAGGGTGAGGAGCTAGCCGGTCGCAGACCGGAGACTAGCGACGAATCACTAAATTCTTTCGTGGGCGCAAGCCCGTGGAAAGAATTTAGGACTTTGAGCGAAGCGATAAGCCCGTCAGGGCAGCAAGTCAGCCGCGCAGCGGAGACTGACGCAGCTGTCAATCCCTTTTCCCTATACGCCAAATCACATAATTTGGCTCATGCACGAAGTGCGAAGAGGCAAATTATGAGCTTGAGGCAAGCGCAGCTTGCATCGAGCCCGTAGGGTTAGACCGCAACCTTGCGCAAGCAAGGAATATTGCGGGCTAACAATCCCTTTTGACGCCTACGGCGTCCGCGGCGTCACTCGGTCATGACAAAATGCGAGCATTTTGTCGCGACACTCGTTTAGCACGCTTTTCCCGCTCTAAAAAAAATTAAAACAAACCTTAAATCACAAACAAATTCCTTAAAACGAAAAACACCCTGCAGGAGCAGGGTGCTTTTTCTCGCGTAAAGATGCAGCTATTAAGCAGCCTTCACAGTTTCCACGACCTTGGCAAAGGATGCCGGATCGGCGACGGCAGTTACAGACCGTTCGGCTCTATTGTAGCTAGGCACTACGATACCGCCTCACTCTCGCATTCACGGCTTGTCAGTACAAGCCGCTCATGCTCACCATGGCCTTTGCCGATTCCTTATAACGAAAAACGCCCCACTCGGTTAGGAGTGAGGCGAATTTCTCGCGTAAAGATGCAGCTATTAAGCAGCCTTCACAGTTTCCACGACCTTGGCAAAGGATGCCGGATCGGCGACGGCCATGTCAGCGAGAACCTTGCGGTTCAGCTTGATGCCCGACTTGGAAAGCTTGTAAATGAACTGGCTGTAGCTGATGCCGAGTTCACGAACAGCGGCATTGAGACGAGTGATCCACAGAGAGCGGAAGTCACCCTTCTTGTCGCGGCGGTGAGCGTAGGCATACTGACCGGCATGGGCTACGGCGTCAATGGCAAGGCGAAGGTTGCTCTTGCGACGGCCATAGAAACCCTTGGCGGCCTTGAGGATTCTTTTGCGGCGTTCGCGGGAAGGAACTCTGGTTTTAGCGCGTGGCATTCTTACACTCCTTATGCAACGACAAGCAGACGCTTGACATGGTAAACATCGACTTTCTTAACGAGAGCGCCCTTACGCAGGTTACGCTTACGCTTCGTGGACATCTTGGCAAGAATGTGGCGCATGCCAGCACGCTTGAACTTGACGTGGCCGGAGCCAGTCAGGCGGAAGCGCTTCTTAGCACCGCTGTGTGTTTTCATCTTAGGCATTTTTACCTCTTTAGGTTATTAAGTTGAAGCCTCACCTGCTGCCATGGGCTCGGTTACGGGCTTTGGTGCCTGGGGCTGCTTTTTGGCAGTACCTGCACCGCGTTTTGGACCATAGATAGAAAGCATTGTGTTGCCTTCGACCCTGGAGTCCATTTCCAGATCGCCGTACTGGAGCAAGTCTTCCTTAGCGCGCTCCATCAGGCGTTTGCCGTAGTCCATGTGCGCCATTTCGCGCCCACGGAACTGCATAATAAGCTTGACCTTCATGCCATCCTGCAAGAACTCGGCGGCCTGCTTGATTCTGTACAGGTAGTCGTTCTCGGCAGTCTTCGGGTGCATCTTGATTTCCTTAAGCTTCACCACGTGCTGCTTGGCCTTAGCGGCCTTGGCCTTCTTGATCTGTTCAAACTTGAACTTGCCGTAGTTGATGATACGGCATACAGGCGGCTTAGCATTGGGAGACACTTCCACCAGGTCCAGTCCGGCGTCCTTGGCCATCTGGAGAGCCTGTTTGGTATCCATGATGACGGCCTCGCCATCTTCCTTTACAAGACGGATCGGGGAAATGCGAATGTCTTCGTTAATGCGGGTTCCGTCACTCTGTCTGTTCGGCATGCGACGGTCGCGGGGGTTTTGTAACGCCAAGTTAAGCTACCTCTAGGTAAAATTGTTATTGTGGCGCTAAATATAGTTTTTTTAATAAAAAATGCAAGAACTTTTTAATGACCCCCTTTGAAAATAGGCGAATTTTTGTATAATTGGACTTGCTCGCGGCGGTAGCTCAATGGTAGAGCCTTAGCCTTCCAAGCTAATGGTTGCCGGTTCGATCCCGGTCCGCCGCTCTTAGACCCTTCTTCGGAAGGGTCTTTTTGCAATTGTGAGCCATAAACGACCCGTATTAACGAGTCGTGTTGGCGAGAGCGAGGCGATGTCATAGGTACCAAGACAAATTTGAGCCGAGCGGTCTCCATAGGGGTCTTTTTTATAGGATTTTTCACTATTTGGGAATCCACAAATAATTTCTACATTTGTATTTGAAAAAAGAGGTTCCTATGTTCTTTGAACAAGCCATTGCACATCAGGTTCCGGGATACACCCGTGAAGCCGACTCCGCCCACGGCGAATCGCTCGCCATGCTCGACTATAAAGACGAACTCCGAATCAAGGACCTCGCCATCCAAGAATTTTGGGACGTAAACCGCCTCGCCGGAAACCCGCAGAAGGTAATTGCAAGTCCCCTGCCGCGCGCCTACCGCACCACGAGCAAGCGCCGCGTGTTCATGCAGCCGGGCAACCTGCAGTTCGACCGTCAAGATTCGATGCTCGAGCCCGAAGAACACAACAAGATTTACGACTTCTTATTTGAAAAGTTGATTACGCCGGCATACAAGCCGCTCGCCTATGCGCTCAACTGGATCATTATCCGTGGCACCTACCAGTACCGCGTGGTAATTTTCAACATCAAGAAGATTGATGCAAGCATCGTGCGCAAGCTCAAACTGATTTCGGACGCCCTGAAGGAAACGCCTTTCAAGGTGACGGCGGCACACGCCTACGTGGACACCACCGAATCGGACTATTACCTGGAATCGAAGCGTCCGACTGAAGGCCTGAACTTCAAGCAGCTTTACGGTCCGCGCGAAATGAGTCTTGGACTCGGCAAGTTCAGCCTGCGCTACCCCGTCACGGGATTCAGCCAGATTAACGAAAGCCAGATTCACAACTTGATCAAGGCCGCAAGCCGTTTGCTCAGCTTGAGCAAGGATGATCATTTCTTGGATTTGTACTGCGGATACGGCCTGTTCAGCTTTGCGCTCGGTGAAGCCGCCAAGGACGTTTTGGGCGTAGAATGGGAAGGTCCGTCGATTGACTGCGCAAAGGCTTCTGCCAAGCACCTTAAAAAGTCTTACCGCTTTATCGCAGGCAAGATCGACGAAATGTTCGTGCAGACGCGACTCCCGCGGCCGATCCCTGGCGAACCCGAAAAAATCCTGCTGGACCCGCCGCGTAAGGGCTGCGAACCCGGCGTGATTCACGCACTCGCCATGCGCAAGCCAATCCGCGTATGCCACGTGTTCTGCGGCACCGACGAAATTCCCGCCTCGCTCAAGGAATGGGAACGTTACGGTTACCGCGTGCGCGAAGTGCAACCGTTGGATTTGTTCCCCGGTACCCCGCACCTTGAAACCATTGTAATGCTGGAAAGAAAATAGAAAGTAGACGGTAGACAGTAGGAAGGGACATGTCTAACGGAAATTTGACAAGCGCATTATCCGAAGAAAAACCGCCGCTGTGGACGCGGAATTTCGTGACGGTTGCGGCCGCGAACTTTTTGCTGTTCTTTAGCTTTTACCAGCTGCTGCCGATTCTCCCGCTCTACATTATCGAGAAATTCGCGACCGACAACGCAACGGCCGGATTCATTATTTCGCTTTATACGATTGGCGCGCTTGCCTGCAGACCCTTCGCCGGATTCCTGGTGGATACGCTCAGCCGCAAGCCCCTGTACTTCTGGACATTCTTCGCGTTTACCGCTTGCTTTTTAGGCTACAAGACTGTCGGCATTTTGCCGATTCTTGCCGCCGTGCGGTTTGCGCATGGTTTGTTCTTTGGAATCTCGAGCACGGCGAGCAACACTGTCGCGATTGATGCATTGCCCGCTTGCCGCCGCGGCGAAGGTATCGGCTACTTTGGCATCAGCGTGAATTTGGCGTTTGCGACAGGCCCGATGACCGGCATGTTCCTGTACGAGGCATTCGGCGACACCATCGTATTTGCGATTTCGATTATTTTGTGCGTGATAGGCTTGATTCTCGTGCAGACTTTGAATGTACCCCGCAAAGAGAAAAAGCCGCATGCGCCACTTTCGCTTGACCGGTTCTTCTTGACCCGCGCCATTCCGCAATTTGTCAACTTCATCTTTGTGGGCTTCGCCTACGGCCCGGTTACGAACTACATCGCCCTTTACGCCAAGGAACTCGGCATTGGCGGTTCAGGCTGGTTCTACGCTTTGATTGCAGCGGGTCTGATTATGAACCGCATTATGACAGGGCGCTTGATTGACCGCGGCTACTTGATTCACCTTGTAGGAACCGGCATGACCTTGAACGTGGTTGCCTACTTTATTCTCGCGTTCAGCCACTCGCCCATCACCTTCTTTATTGCTGCATTCCTGATCGGTACAAGCCTCGGCCTCATTTTCCCGGGCTACCAGACCATGTGTGTGAACCTCGCCCGTCACGACCAGCGCGGTACAGCCAACAGCACCTATCTGAGCGGTTGGGACATCGGTATCGGTACCGGTATTTTAGTGGGTGGTTCCATGGCAGGACATTTCGGCATGCACCAGCCCGTATTCATCGCCTGCGGAGTCGCACTCGTAATTGCGGACGTCCTGTATTTCACCTGGACCGCAAGGCACTATTTGAAGAATAAGCTGGAAGGATAATTGCCTAGCAACGCCCGCTGACGAATTAAGAGCGTTTGTCTTCGTACATTTTCTGATCGGCTTCAGCCACACTCTTTTTGAAACTGGAAAGTTTGCCATTCCAAAAAGCATAACCGATGCTCACTTCCAGCGCATAGCTTGGCAGGGTGTAATGACTGGACAGTTCTTCTTTCAAACAATCCTTGATAACCCTGATTGCAAGTCCCGGTAACTCCGTCGGCACAACAATTAAGAATTCGTCGCCACCATAACGGCACAGGAAGGTGGATTTTCCCAAGCGTCCACAAGCACTCTTGAGAGCCTTGGATACAAGCACAAGGGCCCGGTCTCCTTCTACGTGTCCGTAGGTGTCATTAATCTGCTTAAACTTGTCTATGTCCACCATGACAACATAATGGTCTATTGAATCATGGGACAACTGCAAGTAACGCTGCAACTGATTGCGGTTATTGAGCGATGTCAAAGGATCGGTAGAAATCAACTGGTTCTGTGAATTCAAGTAGACGAACAGAATAATCATCGTACACCAGAAGCAGAAAACCGGAGTTGTAAGCGAAAGGAATATCTGTGCCGCACCGGCTACAATACAGCCTGGAGTATAAGTTGCCACAATCAAATAAGTTTTCAGGCTCAACGGGCTATGCGGCTTAAGCACACGACCAAAGCAACGGATTGTCACCGTCATGATGTAGACAAAGGGCAAGAACACCAACAAGAAATAATAAAGGTCCCGCGGCTCCAAATTCTGGTCAAGCCAAAAATCCGGCATGAAAATAAACGAAGCAAGCAACAATACAGATTCTACATAAATCGGGATTCTAAGTTTCGTTCGGAGGCTTTGAATTTGCAAACGGGTCATCTCTGGCCGCGTACTTATTTCTGCATAGGCAAAACAACAATAGAATACAATAGCTATAATAACCGCGTTTAAGTAATTGACGGTCAAAACACTAGCAGTCGTTTTCGGGATGATGCCATTATTTACCAACGCCCATGCCGTATCGCTAACAAAATAGACGATATGCCATACGACAAGCTGGTAAAAGAGATTGAATTTGAACTGGGGTGTCGGGAGTTTCTTGATACTATACAAAAGGAGCATCAAAATGCACGCACACCCGATACTGGCTTCTGCATAAAAAACAAAATCACTCATATTCTTACACCTACCGTACTAATAATAGTAAAAATCTTACATTTCAATTACTAAATTGCCAAATATGAAACCTTGGAAACTCTTGAATTCGGAATATCTGGTTGACGCCCCCTGGCTGAAAGTCGCAAAAGAAACCTGCGAATTGCCAAATGGCAAGGTAATAGACGATTTTTATACGCTGTGGCAACCGGACTGGGTGTTGATTTTAGCACGCACCACCGAAGGCAAATGGGTCATGACGGAACAATACCGCCACGGCACCGGGAAAATCGCATTGGAGTTCCCCGCCGGAATCATCGACAAGGGAGAAACTCCCGAACAGGCCGCACTCAGGGAACTGCAGGAAGAATGCGGATATGGCATTGAGAAACAATGTGTCACCCTGAGCGAAGCATCAAAGATGCGAAGTCGAACGGGTCTAGATTCTTCGACTCCACTTCGTTCCGCTCAGAATGACACAATCGGTTACCTAGGAGCATTTCCCGTAAATCCGGACAGGCACCGCGGCAAATTCCATGTCGTGTTCATTGACGGCGTAGAAAAGAGCGGCAGCACCCACTTTGACAGCACCGAAGATATCGAAAGCCTGCTGTTGAGTGACGAAGAACTGCAGGCCAAGATGACCGACGGCACCTTCAATCACCCGCTGCAAATGGCGGGGTATTTGAAGTGGAAATTAAGCCTAAAATAAGTGGGGCATGACGCGCTGGATCCCGTCACTTTGTTCCAGGATGACAGCAGCACAAGAAATCACGATGAAGTTGCTTGTCGCCGTATTTATCTTCGGCACCGGGTGCCAAATCCTCGGCAGAATAACCGCTAGTAATGCGTTGCAGCAACACGCGGCGAGCCGATTCATCGTAGCTAAAATGAATGCGGAAGGTGCGGTACGCAAGCACGCCCGTATGTGCGGATTCGTCGACTGTTAAACGACGGCGGGAACTGTCGAAAACATCTTTCGAGAAATTTCCGCGAGAAAGCTGCACTTGTGCAAAGCTTTCTAAATCGAATTCGCTGCGTTCGGCAATCCAGCGGTTCTGTTTTGCAAAATCTTCGGACATTTCGACCGACCACAAGTCGCCCACTTGTTCTTCGACCCAGCCCGCTTTAGCATCGGGAAATGCGTCAGCCATCGGAATGTAGGGTTTGATATCGAGCACGGGCGTTCCGTTCAGCAAATCCGCCTCATCTACATACAAAGTAAGACCTTCAGTTTTCAGAAGACGCACGCAGCTGAGTCCAATCGGATTCGGGCGATAAGGACTACGGCTCGCAAAAGTACCTACGCGGTCTTTACCTTTGGGCGGCACAGGCGGGCGCGTCGTCGGGCGCCAGCCCTCATTTTCGTGGAATTGGAAAATCACCCAGATGCGTTCAAAGCCATCCAAGTCGCGGAGCGCCATTTCAAAGTTCTGCCCCGCATTCAATTCAATCCGGCCCGGATGCCCCGCAAACAGCCTCCCCTGCCGGGGAGCGTCATACTTGTAAATGGCATCGCCATAAAATGTACCGATTGGGGTGACTTGCATGAAACCAAAATTAGAAAAAATTCTAAATTTGAGCGCGATGAAAGATAAAGCTAAAAAACTGATTGAAAAGTACGAAGAACTGGAATCGGAACTCGGCAACCCGGACGTTCTCGCTGACCAGGCTCGTTACAACAAGATTCACAAGCAGTACAAGGGTATCGAAAAGGCCGTTTTGAAGGCCAAGGAATACCTGCAGATGCTGAACGACCAGGAAGAATGGAAGGCCGCTCTCGGTGATTCTGACCCTGAAATGGTCGCGATGGCAAAGTCGGAACTTTCCGACATCGAAAAGAAGTTGCCGGGTATTACCGACGAACTCCAGATTTTGATGGTGCCGAAGGATCCGTGGGATTACCGCAATGCCACGCTCGAAATCCGCGGTGGTACCGGCGGTGACGAATCCGCCCTGTTTGCGGGCGACTTGTTCCGCATGTATCAGGGTTACTGCAGCCGCATGGGCTGGAAGATGACCATTCAGGACGCAAGCGAAGGCACCGTGGGCGGTTACAAAGAAATTCGCGTGTTCATTGAAGGCGATAGTGTGTACGGAACGCTCAAGTTCGAAAGTGGCGTTCACCGCGTGCAGCGCGTGCCCGAAACCGAAACACAGGGCCGCGTGCATACCTCTGCCGCAACGGTCGCTATTCTCCCGGAAGCCGAAGAAGTTGACGTGGAAATCCGCGAAGCGGACATCCACATGGACACCTACCGTTCTTCGGGTGCTGGCGGTCAGTACATCAACAAGACGGACTCCGCTGTGCGACTCACCCATATTCCGACAGGCGTGGTGGTGAGCTGCCAGACCGAACGTAGCCAGTTGCAGAACCGCTTGCACGCTATGGAAATGCTGCGTTCCAAGATTTTGGACGCCGTGATCGCGAAGAAGGAACAGGAAGAAGCCGCGAGCCGTAAGGCTTTGGTGGGCACAGGTGACCGTAGTGCCAAGATTCGTACTTACAACTTCCCGCAGAACCGCGTGACCGACCACCGTATCGGTCTTACTCTCTATAATTTGGACAAAGTCATCACTGGCGACCTCGATGAAATCATCAACGGCCTCCAGATGGCTAACGCCCAGGAAAAACTCGGGAAGTTCAACGCTTAATGGAGATGCCCGGTTAAACCGGGCATGACAAGAAAATGCCACAGATGACTGTACTTGAAATTCTGAACCGCACCAAGGTATTCTTCGAAAAGAAGGGAATTCCTGACGCGCGCTTGGATGCCGAATACATCATCAGCCACGGACTTCAGATGAAGTCCCGCATGGACATTTACCTGAACTTTGAAAAGCCGCTGACGGAAGCCGAACTCGATGTGCTCCGCCAGATGGTGGCACGCCGCGCGAACCGCGAACCGCTGCAGCATATTATCGGAGACACAAGCTTCCGCGGATTCATCATCAAGTGCGACACGCGGGCGCTGGTCCCGCGCCCCGAAACGGAGTCGCTGGTGGATATGGCGAAGGACGCGCTCAAGGGTGTCGAAAACCCGTTCATCGTAGAGGTGGGCACGGGAACAGCCGCGATTTCTATCGCCTGCGCGAAAGAAATCGCCGGTGCGAAAGTGCTCGCAACAGACATTTCCGAAGAAGCACTTTCGCTCGCCCGCGAAAATGCCGACGCAAACGAGCTGGGTGCAAACTCCGAAGGTTCGAACCTGACTTTTGCTCAAGGCGACTTGCTGGACGCAGTTAAAGTCGACCAAAAAATTGATTGCCTGATTGCAAACCTGCCATACATTCCCGACGGCGAAAAAGGAAAGCTCCAGCCCGAAGTCGACAAGTTCGACCCGGCACTCGCCCTCTATGGCGGCCCGGATGGTCTTGACCTTATCCGCAAACTTTTGCAGCAGACCGAAGGCAAACTGAACGCAGGCGCCCCGATTCTTTTGGAAATCGGGTCTGAGCAGGCAGAAGTCTTGAAGAACGAAGCCGCAAACTACCCTTGGCTGGAATTCACCGGAATTCACAAGGATTACTGCGGCAACATCCGCTTCGTAAGTTACAAAAACAAGTAATTACACGCCGACGGAACAGCCGAGGGCGGAAAGCACGTAGGTTTCGCTTTCGCCCATACGGTAAAAGGGCAACAAAGTTTCATCATCTACAAAGGTGTCGTCGAAACCGTTCAGTTGCAATTGTTCGTCTATGCGACGCTTGAAAGTCGAAAAACCTGAATGATTCCAGAGATTGTTTTCGTTATACATATTTACCTCTACTTCAAGAAAAACACACAAACGTACCAGTGTTTTTCTGTACAGGCAAATATAGAATCAAGTAGATGTCAATTTATGACATTTAGTCAACCACCGTAGCGGTGACTTTGGCATGGCCGACTTTATCGAGGCCAATTTTTTTACCGGCGGCAACGCTCAAGTCCAAAATACGGTCGCCCACGTATGGGCCGCGATCGTTGACACGCACTTCTACAGTCGCACCGTTATCGATGCGGACCACCCTAAGTTTCGTGCCAAAAGGCAAAGTCTTGTGGGCGCAGGTATAATCGTTTTGGTTAAAGGTCTCGCCACTGGCCGTCTTTTTACCGTGAAAACCGGGACCATAATAACTCGCTTCCCCCTCAATCTTGGTTCCGACAGCAGCCTTTTCTCCCTTTGCATAATGTTTACCAGGGAACCGTACATAACCTTGACGAGAAGCAATTTTCGCATTTCCGGCAGCGCAGCCGGACAACCATACGGCCACCAAAGAAAACGCTATTAGCGCAATGAATCGCTTACTCAAAATCATACATGCTATTGTATGTATTTTCAAGAATTTCGTCTTCTTGGCTCTTGACTTCGGCCTGCTTTTCTTCAGGAGCCTTGTTCAAGTCTTCGTAATACTGGGCAGACAACTTGTTTACGTGATTTTCACTGCTCTTGACGCGCTTACGCAAGCGTTCCAAATCCTGGTCGGTAATGGTCAGGCGCGTATTCATCATCTTTGCAGCCTGTTTACCCCAAGGCGTTTGACCATACTTGTCTCGAAGGACCTTGTACGCCATCATGGCACTGTCGACGCGGTCCGGATTCATCTGGAAATACATGGCCTTCATGTAAAGCGCCTGGATGCCCGACTGCGTTTCAGGATATTCCTGATACAGGCTATCAAAACGGGTGAATGCACGCGCATAGGCAGAATCTACCTGGTCCATTTGATCCACCGGCATTTCGGCGGCTATGGTCCACAAGCTCTCTGCTTCCATGTACTTCTCTTTCGCCAAATCTTCGCGGGTCTTTAAAGTCACACGCATTCCCAAGTTCACCTGAGCCTGCTTCGCATATTCCGTATCCGGATACTTTTCAATAATCTCTTTATAAATTTCTTCGGCGGCATCGGGGTCATGCAAATATTCGTCGTAGATAAACGCCTTGGCATAAATCGCACGCAGGGCCTTTGCGCTGTCGCCCGATTCAATCACGGTATTCAAACGCGTAACAGCACTATCGACTTCATCTAACTTGAACAGGAACAATTCCGCAATCAGGAATTCCGACTTGAAGAAATTATCCACATTCGGGATAGAATCCTTACGGTCCTTGTCATTCTGGTTGCGCATGGCAATCAAGCGCTTAAGGGCATCGCGGCGTTCACGGCTTTCCTGACCCCACTTGCTGATGGTACGCGAAATAAAACTGCTATCGTAATAGACAACGGCCTTGTCGTAGTCAATCGTCTTGTGCTGTTCGTAATCGCCCAGGCAGAAATAGCTACGAGATGCATGTTCGGTACGGGGATATTCCGAATTCACCTTTTGCAAGATGATAATGGCATCGGGATAACGTCCGCCTAGCATGGTCAGTTCACCAATGCGAACCAAGTATTCCGGCTGTTTGGACTCGTTTTCAGGATTCTTGTAGAGTTCCTTGTATTCGTCGGCAGCCTGCAGGTATTCCTTGCGGTTTGCCAAGCATTCTGCAGCCTGTTCCCCCGCCGTCTGCTGTTCGCGAGGGTTCAACTCCTTGATTTCTTTGGCAGTATAATGTTCGCGAGCCTTGTCCCAGTTTTCTTTCTTAAAATAGAGGCCTGCCAATCTGAAATGGGCTTTGCCACGCATGTAGGGTGTTCCCGCCGTATCGGCCAACACCGCTTCCAAAGAGGCAATGGCCTGATCCGGGAATTCAGCCTGTTCATCCAGAAGAGAAAGAAGGTTCAATCCCTGGAAATAATAAGGATGGTCTTTAGAGGCTATCACCGGTTCCAAGGCGAAACGGCTGATATTATATTCGTGATTGCGATAAAGGCAGTAGGCTCGCTGGTACTCCACCGCCTGCATAGAATCATGGTCGGCAAAGTAGCGTTCAAATTCGTCATACTTGGTGATGGCCTTGCTCCACTCATGCTTATGGCGGAAAGCTTCGCCAATCAAGAAAACAGCCTCGGCAGTACGTTTCTTGTTCTTGGGGAAACGCTCCAACACGCGGGAGCCTTTCTCGATAATCTTGTCGTACTTTTGGCGTTCTTCGGAACCGGGCAGGGAATTTTCACTATCGGGAATACTGTCCAGTCGAGCGGCACGCATTTCGCCGGCCTGTTCGTCCAAGCGTTCCGCATTGAACATGTGGTTCAAATAGGCACAGCACGTACACCCCTCGAACGCGAGGGCGACAACAGCCAATGCCAGAAAACGGAACATCATGGTGTAAAGATACAAAATTGGAGGCTACGAGACGTGAAAAAACGTGGAATGAGTGATGTGTGATGCGATAAACGATACTTAGTGCTTTAGCACTTTAGTAGAGTTATCCTCTATGAGGAAATTAAACATCTCACATTTCACATTACACATCTGCTTTAATACTGGTTTAAGTACCTCGTGTAGTCACACAGCTTGAGGCCAGGCGGAAGTGCCGTTTTGTCAAAGCGAACCATGCGGACTTCGGCAGGCTTTCCCACGACGCGGGCAAGCATTTCAAAGTTATCCTGGGTTTCCCACACAGCAGCATCAATAATCAAGCCGTCGCCACAATCCGTCTCGCCAGTGCTGTTGCCGATTCCCGAAATTCTGGAGTTCTGCTTGAGAAGTCTTGTATAGACTTCGGGGGCAATTCCAAAATGATTCGAACTAGACGAAGAATCGTAAACAACCACATGAACTTCACGGAAATGGTTCAGGGAATCAAAGACAACCGTATAGGTATGCTTGTAAGGAGCCATGTAGAATGTTTCCTGCCAAACGTTGTTTGCCACGGGCCTAAAGTTCGAAATAGAATACTTCTTGAAAAATTCCTTGGGAGTAGCACCATAACGAACAACATAATGTCCCAGCATGGTAGAGAAATCATGAACAGCAGAGGGAGCCAAGGTTTCGCGCAGGCTATCCACCGCACGGTTCAGGTTAGCCGTCAAACCGTCGTTCTTGGTAATCGGCGCAGGACGGGTAATGTTGGATTCCTGTATGCGCTGCTGGATATCCGGATATTCTGGATCGATTTTCTGGATTTCCTGAAACTGGGAACGGGCACGATCAAACTGGCGTCCCTTCAAGTAGGCACGTCCCAAAGCTTCTTTAAGGGGAAGATTTTCGGGGTACTTTTCCACCATCGGTTCCAGAATGTCGAGAGCCGTCTGAGCACGGTCTTGCGGAGAAAGAACCACGCCATTGCCCGGACCCGGCGGAGACTTTTCACCCAATGTCGAAGCGGCTTCGCGAGCCGGAGCATAATCGGGCATAAAGGCCAGAATGCGCTGGTAAATTTTTTCGGCAGAATCAAAATGGCCCTGGTATTCGTCCATGTACCCCTGCAACAGCAAGAGTTTCACATTTACCGGATACTGGGAAAGAGCATATTCAACAAGAGCAGCGCAGCTGTCCAGCTGGCCACTGCGGTGGTAAAGATCGGCAAGCATTTCGTAGGCTGCCGGTACATCGCCACTAGAAAGGCTCACCACGGTCTTGAATTCATTTGCAGCCTGCAAAAAGCGGTCGCCCTCCATCAGGAGCTTACCATACCAAAGACGAGTCTGGTACAAGGCGGGGGCACGTTCCGAGGCAACACGGGCAAGTTCCAATGCGGCAGAAGTATTGCCAGTCTGGTAAATTTTGCGGCTTTCAAGATAGGCGGCCACACCAGAACCAGGCAAACGAGCCTGTAATTTTCCAATCAACAAGGAAAGTCGGTCCTGCTGGTTTTCCGTAAGGGAATCCATTTCGAACAACGTCGTCACCTGTCCTAAAAGGGCTGGCAAAAGGTCCGGATAGAGCACAACGACACCATCATAAATATCGTACGCCGTTTGGTACGAACCCGACCGAGACAATTCCGTAGCACGGCGAAGTTCCGTCTGCACCTGCACCGGCACTTTGGCCATGTCGGCGGTCAAATCCGGAGTGTCGCCACGGACAATCGTAGTCCCCGCCGGAAGACCATAGGGAATTCCGCCTACCGAGATTTTACTGGGACCGTAAAGATCATAAACGCGAAAGCCCGCAAAAGCAAGCAGGGCTCCGCAACAAAGGGTCAAAAACAAGTATGCGGCTTTACGGGCCGCCGAGGACGAATTCGTCATCACTTTTCCAAAAAATCAGCCAGTTTTTCTTTATGTTCCTTGCTCTTTTGCAAACGACGCAAGGTCTTGTTCTTAATCTGGCGCACGCGTTCACGGCTAAGCTTCAGGTCTTCGCCAATGTCCTTGAGGGTGGTATCTTCAACCGTATCCAAGCCATAGAACATACGAAGAATTTCTTCTTCGCGCTGCGGAAGGGCAGACAAGGTTTCCTGGATGAGCTTCTTGCGTTCATCCTTTTCCATGTCCTCGTCCTGGTTACCGTCGGATCCCAAGACATCCATAAGCGTACTGACCGTATCACCGCTACCGCCGACATTCGTACTGTCGCCAATGGGGGCATCCAGCGAAATGTCCACGATCTTTTCCATAACCTCGACGATGTCCTTTTCGAACGGGGCGAATTCGTCCATGGCAATGGTACGATCGTAGTCACCGTCGTTTTGCATCAAGGCACGTTTAAAGCGGTTGACCAAGGCAAGCTTGTTGGGCGGAATTCGGACCGCACCTACCTGTTCAAACAGGGCTTTTTGGATAGACTGGCGAATCCACCAGACCGCATAAGAAATAAACTTGACATCCTTACCCATATCAAAGCGTTTGGCCGCCTTGAACAGGCCGATATTTCCTTCGTTAATCAAATCAAGCAGGGAAAGTCCACGCCCCTGGTACTTTCTCGCGACACTCACCACAAAACGGAGGTTACCCCGAATAAGGCGCTGCAAGGCAGACTTGCGGATTTCTTCCGCCTGTTCGCTCTTGATAATCGCAAGAAGAGCCTCTTCCTCCTGAGGACTCAGGGTCGGAAACCGATTCAGGTCCCTAAAATAAAGCGCTTCGTTTGCATCACTCATAGAAATACATACCTTCAATTCTTCATAGGAAATTTCCTTGAAGACTATCCAAATATGTCTTTTTACTTTGTTTTCGTCAAGTTATATAGCTTTTCGTAAGGGTAAATTCCCGAATTGTGCCCATCACTAAAGGTAAGGCCTGCAGCGTAGCGACCTATCGACTGTACTTTGACAAGTGTAATATCGGCGGGCACCGAAGAATCATCAAGAATTTTCACACCGGTATGTTCATCCACACACAATGCACAAGGACAAGCTAGGCGAAGCGTGCGGATATCGCAAGCGCCGCGGCTACCGTCGTTCCATTCAAAACCCAGTTTTCCATCGGCAGTTCTAAAAACTTTCTTAGGTTGAATCATTAGACCGCCTCCACCGGAAGTTGTTCGAAATCGTAATTAAAGTTCTTGAGTACGCCGTCACCTTCGGATGCAAACATCGAAAGCGTACGTACCGTTGCATCGGCCGCCTGCATGAACGCCTTTGCCGATTCGGAGTTCGGGTAACGGAGCACTGCCGGCGTACCTTCGTCGCCGCAGCCCGCGACTGCAGGTTCAAGAGGGACCTTCGCAATCAGGGGAACACCCCACTTTTGAGCAATGCGTTCGCCACCGCCTTCGCGGAAGATATGATGATGCTTGCCGCATTCATCGCAAATGAAATAGCTCATGTTCTCGACGACGCCCACCACCGGAACGCCCACGGAATCGAACATGGCAAGCCCCTTGCGGCAGTCTGCGAGAGCCACTTCTTGCGGAGTGGTCACAACCACGGCACCGGCCATGGGGCAATTCTGGGTAAGCGTCAACTGGATATCGCCCGTTCCAGGAGGAAAGTCCACCAGCAAGTAATCGAGTTTGCCCCAGCGCACATGATGGATAAAATGCTGGATCATCTGCGACACCATCGGGCCACGCCAGATGGTCGCCTTGTCAGAATCGGCGAACATGCACATCGACACAATGCTGATGCCGCCCTTTGCCTCGACCGGGGCGATGGTATTGTCGTCAAACACCTCAGGAGCCTTATCGATGCCGAACATAAGACCCATACTCGGGCCATAAATGTCAGCATCGAGAATACCGACACGGGCACCGGAAAGGCTGAGCGCCATAGCGAGGTTTGCCGTTACGGTAGACTTGCCCACACCGCCCTTGCCACTGGCGACCGCCACCACATGAGCGACATCGCCGATATAAGAAACTTTTGGAGCCTGTGCCGCCGTATTGGAGCCTTCCACGCGACCCTGGGCGGTGAAAGTCACATTCACCTCACTCGCACCGAGCGACTTCACAATAGCGATACATTGGTCCTTGAACTGGTCACGAATCGGGCATGCCGGTGTGGTAAGCTTCAAGTCAAAGCTCACCTTGTCGCCATCAATCTTAAGATTCTGGACAAAATTCAGTTCAACGATATTCTTGTGGAGGTCCGGATCTTGAACCGCCCGCAAAGCACTCAAAATATTCTGTTCAGTTAATTGCATAATAGGTCAAGGTTTATTTTTCGAATCAAAATTTAGACTTTTTCACAAGGTGAAAAAAGACACGTACCGACAGTACGCGTCTTTTATAGAAAGAGTCTCTTTTTGAGAAACAATTTTTCAGTGGAACGCCAAGACTAAATCTTGATTTTTGCACCCATGAGCTTTACGAATTCGCGAACAATCGCCGTGTCGCCGGGCCATGCCGGAGCAGTAACCAAATTGCGGTCTACAACAGCTTCATCTGCATTCACGGCCACATACTTGCCACCGGCAAGAGTAATGTCCGGACCCACAGCAGGGTAAGCCGTAGCCTTATAACCCTTCAGTACGCCAGCAGCAGCAAGTACCTGCGGACCATGGCATATTGCCGCCACAGGTTTCTTAGCCTTAAAGAATTCCTTTACAATCTTGAGCACACGTTCGTTGAGACGAATGTATTCCGGAGCACGGCCGCCGGTAATGAACAGGCCTTCGTAATCCTTCACCTTCACCGCATCAAAGTCAGCGGTGAGCGCAAAGTTATGTCCACGGGATTCAGAATAAGTCTGTTCGCCCAGAAAATCATGAATTGCAGTCGCCACCGTGTCGCCAGCCTTCTTGTCGGGGCACACCGCATCCACCTGATAGCCCAACATAGACATCGACTGGAACGGGACCATGGTTTCATAGTCTTCGGTAAAATCGCCGCAGAGAAGCAGAACCTTCTTTGTCATTACGCACTCCTGGTAAGTAGTTTATCCTGTTTTTTACAACCAACATAAGTTGCATTGTAAAAATACACAAAACACTAACCAAAAACACGTATATAATTTTTAACAAACTAATTTTAGACTAAGTTCCCGAGAACTTGGGCATTCTCAGCAGATGCGTCATACAAGGCGGCCATTCTTCTTCGTAATGGCTCACCAAGATAATCGTCGTTTCTTTCGAAAGCAACTGCAACAAGCTAAAGATTTTTTCGCGGTATTCACCCTTGAGGCCCTGAGTGGGTTCATCGAGCAAAAGCACCTTGGGCGGGCGAATGGCAGCACGAGCCATGAGCACCACGCGCTTGTCGATGGGCGACAGGTCACGGTAGCGTGCATCCACGTCTTCAAAGCCCAAATAGTTGAGCCATTCCTTTGCCTTTGCGCGTTCTTCCCAAGTGGTATTGTCGGCTTTGCAAAGGTTTGCGGTAAAGCCCGTGCACAGGACTTCGGACAAGCTAAGGTCTTCGCGGTACTGAAGCGCGAGCTCCGGCGAGAAGAATCCGAGTTTCGCCTTGTGGTCCCAAATGTTCAGGCCATGGCCCGGGCGTTCGCCCAAAAGGGTAATCTCGTTGTTGTAAATCTGCGGGTGGTCTGCGGTAAGCATGCCAAGCAACGTACTCTTGCCGGCTCCGTTTTCGCCCATGACCGTCCAATGCTCACCTTTACGAACCGTCCAGTTTAGGTTCTTAAGCACATCGGTTTCACCAAAGCGAACATTCACGTTTTTCAATTCGAAAAGAACTTCGTTTTCATCTTGAGATCCTTCGACGCACTTCGTTTGCTCAGGATGACACTTTTGTCTCAGATCAACAATCTCGTAACCCTTGAGTTCCTTCTTGGAATACTTGGGAGCCGCGATTTCTTGCGGGAGTTCGCCTGCATACGGAGTAAAAGTCTTGTTGGCGTAAACGAACGCCGGAATTTCAGGCAGCAGTTCATCTTCGCGGGCAAGGCGCACTGCGACGTTCAAGCCATCGCGTTTTGAAAGTTGAACCACGCTGGCTGCCAAGTGCCTGCGGTATTCCGGATCGAGGCCACCAAACAAATCGTTAAAGTAAACCCACTCTGGCTTTTCCATCCACATGCGGGCAAGCAAAACGCGGCGCAGTTCCCCGTTCGAAAGACTTAAAAGCTTGCGTTCCAGAACTTCGTCGGTCAAGTCCGCAATCTTTAAAGCTTCTTCCAGTTTATCGGGATCGGTTTCGGGCCACGCCATATCGTCAATATAGCGGTCGGTCTGCAAAAAGAACTTCTTTTTTAGGAGCAAGTGACGCACCAGCGGGGCTTCTTCGTCGTGCAGGCTAATAAAGCGCTGCTGAAAGAACGGCGCGAGCGCATGCTGAATCTTACGTTGCATCGCCTCCGACATGGTGGAGACATTTTCTTGCTGATTCAAAAAATGGGTAATGACTCTATCAAGATCTTCGCCCTCGGTGCTGAAAATCTGCACCTGCGGGAACATTTCAATCAGAGCCTCAAAACGCTTGAATTCCATGTGCCCAAATTTAGAAAATATGGTCACTTTATAAAAAAGAAAAATCCCCTGCCGCTTTGCAGTAAGGGATTTTTTGGATGTGTTATAGGAAGCTTTAGAATTTGCTGAAGAAATCCCAAGTGGCCTTCGGAACCCAGGACTGGTTTGAGCCCGGATCCTTATGATCCCAAATGTGGCCACCATTCTGCGTACACCAGCGAACCGGGAAACGTTCTTCAACCGTGGTATAGTCGTAGCACACGTGCGGACCGTTGCCGCCGTATTCCTGGGCCTTTTCGTTTTTGGCCTTGCCGCCTTCGGAGTTGAGTTCCAGGATGATATCGCGAGCGGCGCGACCCATTTCCGGGCGGCACAGATCGTCTTGCAGACCGAGCACGCCCATCCAACCAATACCCTTCTTTTGACGCTGCGGGAGCCAGATGTTACGTTCGGCGGTTTCATACACGGCTACAGCACGAAGCACATCCTGGTGGTTCCAAGAGAGACCGTTGCTGAACATGGAGCCGTAGCTAAAGCCTGTAGAGAACACGCGGCTAGAGTCAATGCAAAGGTTGCTCTGCAAATCGGCCAAAAGTTCATCAAAGAGCAGGTAGTCATCCTGACCCCACGGGGCCTGGTTTCCGTTACCTTCAGGAGCGACAAAGATTGCCGTCTTCTGGGTATCAAGCGGTTTCAAACCATAGTAGCCTTCTTGCTGCACACCACCGGCCCAGCCGCCCATGCAGTGCATGCCGAATATGAGCTTGTACGGTTTCTTGTTGTCGTAATTGTCAGGAATGTCGATACGGATGGTGCGCTTGCCCTTGCTCCACTGGAATTCGTAGCTGCCGGACTTGACGCGATTCCAGGTCTTGCCGCAGCCGCGCGTAGGCACCGGATCGTTCTTTAAGCCCCAACCGTAGGCGTACTGCGGTTCGGCCTTCGGCTTTTTCACCGTAAGAGCAAGGTTTGTATCTAACTTATTTAAAATCACCGAAAGAGTATCGAAACCATCGGCAATCACCTGAAGCGTTTCGTTGGTGGTCAGCCTTGCTAGTGCAGCCTTTTTGCCATTACCGAAAGAGGCTCCGTAATTACCGTTAGAGGTAAAACGGATGCTACGCTGAGCCGTTCCAATTTTCACGTTCGCATAATAAGCCCCCTGAGCCTTGACGCATGCCTGTAAGTCGAGGCTTCCCGAGCCATAAAGGGTTTCGCTCATCAAGCGATTACCCATCATGTCGAAAATTTGGACCTGTACGGGTTCGCTGGAACGTTGAGAAAACGAAAGCACTCCGTTATTGACGCTTATATAGCCCGGAAGCACGCGCCCCATCACGGACATTTCGTCTTCATGAAATTTGAATTCACCCTTGTCATCGGTCTTGGTAGAAAGGCCGTTTTTGACAAGTAAAACAGATGCTCCGCTCACGGCGCTACCCTGTTCATCACTCACCTTGCCCGTAAGCGTAAAGGCATTAGCCGATACCGCCATGGTACAAGCAAGAACCAGAGGTTTCCAAACACTCTTCATCATAAAATGCTCCTATGTTGGTACAATGAAAATAAATTCAAAAGAAATCAATGACTCAATAGAAAAAAGCATTTCCTTGGACAATAAGTCCATAGCCATTTGTTCAAATCTTTACATCCAAGCTGTTTTACAACCTTTTTACCAGTATCTCGGCAGGAAAAGGGGCGAATTATACTATTTTATTACGCAGAAAACATTTAGTTTGGAGAGAATATGAAAAAAATTTGGACGCTCATTGCAAGCACCCTTCTGGTTGCATCCGTCTCTTTTGCTCAGGATGACTTTGACTCTGATTATGCAGATCAAGCCGAAGAACAGTACACCGAACAGGAACAGGCCGAAGTTCAGGCAGACGAACAGCAACAAGCCGCAGCCTCTTCTGAAGACGAAGCCGAACAGCCCAGCGCCGCAGAAGAACCCGCCCCTGCACCCAGCAAACCGGTTGCAGCCCCGATTAACAACCAGGCCAGCGTTCAGGCTCAGGAAAATGTCCAAAACGACAACGCACAAGAAGCAGCCCCCCGTCATGTTAATCGATTCGGCTTCGGTTTAAAGTTTGCCTTTGACTACGGCAGAATGTTCGGTTTTAAGGATGACCTGGATAACGACAGCGATATCAGCGGCACTCCGACCGGAATCGGCTTTGAAGGCGGCCTTATGGTTTGCGTCCAGATGATTCCGAACCTCTATTTCGCTCCCGAATTCAACATCGCCTACATCAGCACGAAGCACGAATACCTGGAACACGAACGCAAGTACAACAGTGTCGACTTGGAAATTCCCCTGCTGATGCGCGGCATTGTCGCAGAGAGATTCTATATCACCGGCGGTCCCCAGATTACGCTTTCTTTGAGCAGCGACGCCGAAATTGAATCCATCAAGACTGAACTTGGCGGAGGCGTCAACCTTTCTGCCGAAACTCACGAAAAGATTGAACAGGCTGCATTTGGCTTTGGCATTGCCGCCGGTGCAGGCATCAACATTGTCGAAGGGCTCTATATCGATCTGCGCTACTACATGGGCATCACGGAACTTTATCCGGATGTAAAGACTCTGGACGACATGGATGTTGCTGAAGGCGACTACTCCTTGATCGACATGTCTGGCGCAAGAATGATGAAGTTCAAAGTCGGTATCAGCTACTGGTTCATCTAATGAAAACTCTAGCGAGTTTGTCGTACAAAGAATGCCCGCCGCTCGTGTCGGCGGAGGCCATGCGCTTTTTGGATAGCGACACCAAACGCAGTCGGGTTTCGAGCCCCACGTTCCAGTATTTTGGCGACGCCCAATTCAACATAGACTCGTTAGAAACCATTCCTAACGAATATACGACCGCAATCGATGCCGGCTACGCCTTGATGAAGAAAGCAGGCCAAGCCTTATTCAATCGGGTATGCGAAAATCTTGGCGAAAACCGGGAAGGGAAATCTGTCGCGATCTTTATCGGCGGCGGCAACAACGGCGGAGACGGCCTCGTTCTAGCGCGACTGCTTATCGAAGCAGGAATTCCGTGTACCGTATATTCCCTTGCCAAGGCAGAAACCTTCAAGGACGAAGCTGCCATCGCCTACAAGGATTTCGCGGACAACGGCGGACAGCTTCTCGTAGTAAACGACCTGCCCGTATGCGATCCGAAATTCGCACTGGTTGTCGATTGCATGCTCGGGAACGGGGCGTCAGGAGAACTCCGCCCCGCATTTGCACGAGCCGTCATCGCCCTCAATGATTGGGGGATTCCCATTCTTGCAGCAGATGCCCCCACCGGCTACGATTCTTCGGAGCACCGCCGCGGCGAAAACTGCATTCAGGCAAACGAGACCATCGTTTTCGGGCTCCCCCGCCTAGACGCCTACACCAGCGAAGGCGCACGCGTTTTTGGACAAACAACAGTGGAGCCCCTGGACTACCCCGACAACCTTATCGACAAGGTTCTATCGGGAATATTCCTGGCCACCGAAAAAATGATTCCGGCACTTTTGCCGGACCGCGACGAATTTGGCGACAAACGTAGCCAGGGTACAGCCATGGTGATTGCAGGTTCCGGCAATATGACTGGTGCCGCAGCCCTTTGCACCAAGGCATGTCTCCGGAGCGGTGCAGGGCTTGTCACGACAGCAACTCCCAAGGCTTTGCTCCCGGCATTGCAATCAAAGCTTGACGAACCCGTATTCTACGGAATCGGCGACAGCACCACCGATAAGCTTTCGATTATGCACCTGATGCAGTTGCAAGATATCGCAACACACCAGAATGCAATCGCAATCGGTCCCGGACTTGGAACCGACACCGAAACACAAGACGCCGTCCGCATGTTCTTGACCGGATTACAGATTCCAGTCGTTGTCGATGCTGACGCCATTAACGCTTGCGGTTCTGCATTCTTCTGCATGGAAGGCGGTCCCACGAATGCGATTATCACGCCGCACAAGCGCGAATGGGAAAGGAATTTTGGCCCGCTTCCGGCAAACGAGAATTTCTATCCGGAATATCTGCAGCAATTTGCGACGCAGTTCAAGATTACAATCGTTCTAAAGGGTTGCCCCACCTACGTGGCGATTCCCGACGGACGCGTGTACGTGATTCCGGCCCGCAATTCGGGCCTTGCCAAGGGTGGCGCAGGTGACGTGCTTACCGGCATTATCACTGCATTGCTCGCACAAGGTTTACCGACTGCAGAAGCTGCCGTACTCGGCGTACTCCTGCACCAGAAAGCAGGCAGACTCACGCGCGAAAAAATGGGAGCATTTGGCATGCTCCCGACTGACGTCATTGAAATGTTGCCTACTGCGTTCGGCTGCTAACTAAGCCATCTCGGCCACGAGTTTGTCCAGCGCGGCTTCGGATTCAACGCTGAGCGTCGACTTCACCGTCACTACCGTTTCGGCGATCGTCACGTTCTTGAGCGTGGCGAGGATTTCCGTCATCTTCTTGGCGGCCATCGGAGCCCAGGTGCCGTTTTCCACGACGCCCACCTTGCGGTTGCTGTAGTTCTTTGCCTTCAGGTGATTCAAGAAGTCTTCCATGACCGGGAAGAGGCCCGCATCATAAGTAGGAGCGGCCACTACCATGCGGTCGTAGCGGAAGGCGTCTTCGATGACTTCGGCCATGTCGCTGCGGGCAAGGTCAGAAACCACCACCTTTTCAACGCCGGCGGCGGTCAACTTTTCGGCAAGCTTTTCTGCGGCTTTCTTAGTTCCGCCATAAATCGAGGCAAACGCCACGAGCACGCCCTTGTCTTCGGGAGCGTAGCTGCTCCAAGTGTTGTACTTGTCGATATAGTAACCGAGGTTTTCGGTGAGCACGGGGCCATGCAACGGGCAAATCGTCTTGATGTCGAGCGCTGCAGCCTTCTTGAGCACCGCCTGCACCTGATTGCCATACTTGCCCACAATATTGAAGTAGTAGCGGCGGGCTTCGCATGCCCAGTCATCCGGGTCGGCGTCGTACACGCCGAACTTGCCGAATGCATCGGCCGCAAACAGCACCTTTTCACTCTGTTCATAACTGAACAGGACTTCGGGCCAGTGCACCATCGGAGCACCGATAAACTGCAAGGTATGCGCACCGAGCGAAAGCGTATCGCCTTCCTTCACGGTCTGCTTCTTGACCGTTTCAGGGAGCGCCATGAACTGCGGCAGGAGCGCGAATGCCTTCGCCGAAGAAACGAGCGTTGCTTCCGGGTACTTCGCAACAAAATCAGCAATGCCGCCGGCATGGTCCGGTTCCAGATGGTGAATCACCAGGTAATCCGGCTTGCGGCCAGCGAGAGCGGCATCCAGATTGGCAAGCCATTCATTCACCTTGTGGACATCAACCGTATCTGTCACGGCAATCTTTTCATCTACAATCACATACGAATTGTACGCCATGCCCTCGGGCACCACGTACTGGCCTTCGAACAAATCCAAGTCGCGGTCATCGACACCGATGTACTTGATATTTTCGCTAAAATTCTTCATAGAGACTCCTGATTTTCTCTTTTAAATTTAAAAAACGATAGCTAAACAATTGTAAAAAGAAAAAAATGTTTCAAGAAAATGGCTTCAGACGCCTAAAAAAAGCGTGTATAGTATAGACAGGGACCAAATTCTTGTCGCCTTACGGGAGACCCCGTAAGGCCACCTTAAAACAAGGACTCATTAATGTCTGAAAAAGATGCATCCCCAACAAAAAAATTTTCACACGATCCTTACGTCCGCTCGGTGCTGAAGGATCCCGCACGCACGGCGGAACTTCTTCGCCTTGCGTCCAGAAGCATCTAAAAGCGGCCATGGCAGGCCTCAAGGCGCTCCCCCGCGAAGAAGCCGAAGAGTTCTTATTCCAAACATTTGTATATTTGACGCCTACGGCGTCCGCGGCGGCGGCTCGGTAATAAAAATATGCAAGCATATTTTTGCAACGCTCGCCTTGCACGCTTTTAAAGCAGTGGTTCAACGGCGATGCCAAGGAGCAGTTTAAAATGGATTTCAAAAAGTGCAGCGAAGTTTACGGCTACAAGTCCATCGCCGAAGTCGAAGAAGAAGAACTTGCTGAAAAGATTGCTCAGCGCGACCGAGATTGGATCAAAGCTATGATTAATCTTGGAGATTCCAATGAAAAAATCGCAGCAGTTTCCAACTACCCTGAAGAAATTATTCAGAAAATCAGGGAATCTTCGTAATTTCACCTAACGCTTTTGTCCAAATTTCCTTCATTTCGTCTTCCCCGCGTAGGCGGGGATTTCCTTTTTTATTTAAATTGTTGTTGACATAGCCCCGTACCGAATGGTTCGGAGCGACCGGAATTTTTGAGATTACAGAAACTCTTTCGCTCGGTCATGCCAATTCAAGCAAGCTTGATTATCGCAACACTCGCCAATTGCGGATTTTACACCATCCGCGGGGTCAAGGTGATGATAACCGGCATTTCGATTTTCACTAAATCTTTTGTCCTAGCGCATACGCTTGCCGCAAGGATTCTTCCCCGACATCGCCTTTGTCCTTTATGCCACGCACAAGCACCTGGCCCATATCTTGTAACTTGAAGAAATTGAGGCAAAGCCTGTACTGCGTGAGGATGCCGTCGAACAATTCCGGGAGCGATGCCGCACCGACCAAGAGCAAGGCCATCTTGTGGATGTGAAATGTATCGCGGATCGGATTGTGAAACCGGTCGATGACGGCTTTCAGCTGCGCGCTCAAGCCATAGAAATAAACCGGCGATGCGATGACGAGCATTTCGGCTTTCGATATTTTCTCATAGACGATTTGCATGTCGTCTTTCTGGCAACATGCATGGTCTTCGCGGGCAAAGCAAGAATTGCACCCGATGCATGGATTGACTTTGTAATCGTGTACAGAAACGACTTCGACATGGTGCCTTGGCGAAGTGCCCCTTACGAACGCGTCAACCAGCAAATCCGTATTGCCGCCTTTACGCGGGCTACCCGAAAGGACAAGAATATTCATACCTAATCCACAGCGATATAGTTTGTTGCTATAATCTATAAAAACAGCTAGAGATTGCCAAGTCATCTCGCTCAGCGCCAAGACATTCTATATTTATCAAAAAATGGATCCCCTCCCTGACGGTCGAGGATGACAACAAACAAACCTGCAACGAGTTTATTATGGAAGAGACTTTCAAGACCAAAGGCGTTTGCGCGACGACCATCCAGTTCACGCGCGACGGCGACAAAATCAGAAACATCCGCTTTACGGGCGGATGCAACGGGAACTTGAAGGCAATCGCGAAGCTCTGCGAAGGCATGAGCGCCGAAGATATCGCGGCAAAACTCATGGGCAACACCTGCGGCGGGAAGCCGACTTCGTGCGCCGACCAGCTCGCCCGCGCCGTCCTCGGGAAAGAAGCGTAATATCTTAAACATTACCGTTTCTTGAATACGACGATTTCGGCGTCGGCACCGTTCTTGCCGTATTCGCTCACGAGAATGTAGCGTTCGTCGCAGGCGATTCCGAAGCAGCGGCCTTCGGCGTTTTGCTTTTCGACCTGGTTGCCCCAGTAGCTAGCGTTATCGTCCAGGAGCTTGATACTGTTACCGTTGATCTTGTATTCCTGATTGATGAACGAGCCCTGCAGAACAAATAGGTTGTCGATTTTCGGCATGTCCTTGATATTAAGCGCGTTTATCTCTTCAATGAACTTCTGCTTCATGGGCGAGGTGGCGTGCGGAAGTTGATCTGCCGGGAGGCGCCAGCGCTTGAGCGTCGGGAAATACTTGCGCAGTTCCGCCTTGTACTCTTCGCGGGTCAGGCTCTTGCCGGTGTTCTTGTTGAATTCATCGACGAACTGCGAGCAGAATTCGACCATCTGTTCCATGTTGAAGTCGCCGGTGAACGCACCGTCTTTGTAGCAGTAGATGCAGTATTCTTCGTTCTTACTGCCGTCGGCGTTGGTGCCCAAGATTTCCGGCGTGAGCGGCATGCCGCAGCTCTGACAAAATTTTAATTCCATAGGTTCTCCTTTATTTGATACATACACAAATGTACACCATTCTAGCGACTCTGTCAAGTCATTTTATACGCCAACCCTGGGTTAGCAAAACTTTCCCAATCCGTCAGCCCATCGAAACCTGCAAATTCACCTCGGAAATACTGTTTTTAGGCTATTTTGGCCATTTTGACCGCCGCAGCATAACCGTAGCAGGTTCGCAAACATACGGCCAAGCTTGACAGAGCCCGCCCCCGACTTTAAATATCAGTCACCACACAGTTCGAACACATCGCGTGCGGCATCCTTGTCCGGGTCGCCGGAACAGAATTTCTCGCCAGGCAGTGCTCCACGGCTCTTCAGCAATTTTGCGACACTAGGAATTTTTTCAAGATAATCCAGGAGCGTCTGACTACCCCAGCAGCGATTGTAATCTTTTGCGTCCATTTTCTCTGCCAGATAAAGCAGGATATCCACCCTGACTCCGCTACCCTTAGCCATATCGCAGTAGTAGACTTGCACGCCCTCATTCAGAAGAAGCTTCACGATAGTCAAATCGTCCTTATACATAGCCCTTCCCAGCATGGAGCGCATTTCTTGGCTTGGCCCCCCCTCGTCGACTGCATTAGGATCCGCGCCGTAGTCCAACAACAGCTTAACCATTTTCAGGTTTCCCTTGTCAATCGCCATGCCCAACGGGGAGAAATCTTCATAGCCGGCCCCTAGGGAAGTCATCTCGTCTTCATTCTCCGTATGACACTGCTCATTCACACGCGCCTTACCGCTCTTCAGCAGAGCTTCGGCCTTCGCTATATTTCCCGACCGGACAGCCTTCATCAAAGGCGAATGGCACGCATCGAATTCACCCGAGGCGTCATCGCTGAGGACACACTTTAAAGAATACGCCGGACCATCGACCATGGTGGCCCGGTCATGCTTCGGTTTGCCAGCATTGAATTTGTAGCGTACGAACTTGTTTCCCTCAGAAGTGGCGGTCCAGAAAAAGGCAGATTCTCCCTTATAGTGGTAGACTCCGTCAGCACGCCGGTCACCCGCCATGGACAACTTGATTCCTGCCTTCTCTAGTTTCTGCCAACCCTTCTGGGACTGGATCAAACCAGCCCATTCCTCATCCGTCGGTACGCGCCACCCATACGGGCAAGCGTTCTGCGCCGCTTTCCAGGTATAAAGGCGCCCCTGACTTCTGCAGTTTGCTTCATTATCGTCATAGCAGAAGCTATTGCTTGCCTTGTAATTCAGGTTATCTACCATCCAAGTTTGATTACCAACTTGTATGGTTCGGTACTTCTGACCATCGCGGGCATCCGCCATGGACCCCATTTGTGGTGCAGCATTCACGGATACAGCCATAACAAATGGCAGGACTTTCAATACACAAAAAGATATTCTCATGTCATCAAATATAAGCACATACAAACATATGTGTGCGAGATAAATGGAGACAAATCGACTATTTTGATCCTGTTCAACTAAAATTTTTAACGTAATTGTCCAAGAACCACTTGACAAGCCCATTTGTTTGGCTCTGTCAAGTCAATCCGTTTTTTACAGCGCCTTGACAATCGGTTCCAGGGTGTCGAGATTCACGAAGTCCACTTGCTTGCCGTAGGTGGCGATGAGGGCGCGGACTTCGGCGTTGCGCTCCGCTTCGGGGATTTTCGTTACTTTCGAATACAAAAGTTTCATCATGATTCTGTGTTTCAGGCTGAGTCTGGTGTAATCGATGGCGCCGCGAAGGTGGAAAATTTTACTTTCGTCGTAATGCGATGCGGGAACCTGCTTTTTGAGGCAGCCCCTGATGTGGTTGACGTTTTCGGCATCGGTCGGGTCGGCGAGACCGACAGTCGCGACAAACAATTCCTGACTTGCGGAGAGGCAGCAAACCGTTTTCTTGAGGCCCATGATACCGCCTGCGCAAAGAGCGCCCAGATAGACGATGCGGTCATAGCCGGCAACGCTTTTCACGTCTTTGAAAAAAACGGCCTTGAGCCCCGTGATTTCGGCGAGTCGTTCGGCGTAGCGTTTTGTCGAGCCGTAGCGGCTTCCGTAGATGATGATAGAGTTCATTGAAGCACCGTCCTTTCTGTTCCCACAATTTAAAAAACTAAATTTACGCCCGTTTTCAAGGTACTGCATGGCGGCGTCAAAGACGAACATCGATATGCTGAACGGGCCCCTCGGGAGAAAAATCCTGAGGTTTGCCATCCCTATTGCCCTGAGCAGCATTTTCCAGCAGATGTTCAACCTGGCGGACGTCGCCGTGGTGGGGCAGTTCGCGGGCGACAAGGCTTTGGCGGCCGTGGGCGCGAACACGTTCGTCATCAATATGCTCATCAACCTGTTCGTCGGGATTTCCGTGGGCGCGAACGTGGTGGTGGCCAACTCCATCGGCGCGCGCAGCTACCGCTCCGTGACCCGCAGCGTCCACACGTCGGTGATGGTGGCGTTCTTCAGCGGGATATTCCTCTCGTTCGTGGGAATCTTTTTTGCAAGGCCAATTCTTGAATTGATTTCGACGCCCGAAGACGTTTTGGACATGGCGGTACTTTACCTGCAAATCTACTTTGCCGGCATGCCCTTCGTGATGATTTACAACTTCATCGCCGCCATCCTGCGCAGCAAGGGCGATACAAAGCGGCCGCTTTACGTGCTCATGGTGGCGGGAGCCGTCAATGTGGCATTGAACCTGATTCTTGTAGCGGGCTTTGGCATGGGCGTATCGGGCGTGGCGATTGCGACGGTCATCGCCAACATCATCAGCGGAATTACCTTGTTCTACATGCTCCTGCACGAGGTGGGGCCTTTCAAGCTGGAATTCTGGAAGTTGCGCGTGACGCCCTTCTTCTTGAGCCGCATTCTGCGCGTGGGGCTGCCGACAGGGCTTCGCGGCGTCGTATTCTCGTTCAGCAACGTGTGCCTGCAATCGGCCATCAACAGCCTCGGTTCTGCGACAGTGGCGGCCTCGTCCATCGCGCTCAATTACGAATTCGTGGTGTATTACTGGCTGAGTTCTTTTTCGCAGGCTTGCGTGACCTTCGTGGGGCAAAACTTCGGCGCAAAGAACATGGAAC
>JAEEGG010001167.1_pt1 | contig 72412 bp, 53 predicted proteins | sample 9134161 | NCBI WGS metagenome assembly JAEEGG01 (sample SAMN16246543, study PRJNA631951) | gut metagenome | biome: gut microbiome; feature: rumen; material: CR-attached | host: Bos | place: Iran: Karaj | collected 2018-10
GGCGGCTTCGGCGGCTTCGGCGGCATGTTCGGCGGCGCTCCGGCCCGTCTCCCCGAAGGCTTCGTCCCCTCTGAAACCACCATCTTCTGCGAATCCTATCCCGCAGTCAATCCGGAAACCGGCGAAGTCATCTATCGCCTCACTGCTCCCGGCGCACAGGATGTGACCATTTCCCAGGGTCTCCGCGACGGCAGCGGCGACAAGCTCTACCACCTCCAGAAGGTGGAAGGCGCGAACGGCGTGTGGGAAGTCAAGACCGATCCGCTCGTGGTCGGCTTCCACTACTACTCCTTCCGCGTTGACGGCAACGTCGTCTCCGACCAGAAGACCGGCGCCTACTTCGGCAGCAACGCCATGCAGTCCGGTATCGAAGTTCCCGAATCCAAGGAAGAGGGCGCTTACCACCACTTCAACAAGGACGTCCCGCACGGACAGGTCCGTCGCTGCCAGTACTGGTCCGAGATCAACGGCGGCATCGAACGCATCTGCAACGTCTACACGCCTGCTGAATACGAGACCAATCCGGAAAAGCGTTACCCGGTCCTCCTCCTCATGCACGGCTGGGGCGAAGATGAAAACGGCTGGATGATCCAGGGCCGTACCGCCAACATCATGGACAACCTCATCGCGGCCGGAAAGGCTGTTCCGATGATCATCGTCATGGATTGCGGCGACATGAAGGCCAACTCCTACGTCGGCCGCGGCGTCGGCGGCGGCATGATGAACATGGGCGCCGGCGGTGTCACAGACATCTTCGTCAAGGAGCTCATTCCCTTCATCGACAAGACCTTCCGCACCATTCCGGATCGTGACCACCGCGCCATGGCGGGTCTCTCCCGCGGCGGCGGCCAGACCTGGAGCACCGTTACCTCCAACCTCGACAAGTTCGGCTGGCTCGGCAGCTTCTCCGGTCTCTTCGGCATGAACGGCGCTGTTGAAAGCGCCTACAACGGAGCCCTCAAGACCGCGAAGGAAGATCCGGCCAAGAAGCTCCATGCCATCTTCATCTCCCACGGCGAAGCTGAAAACGCCGACGGTCCGCGCAACATCGCGAACCAGATGAAGGAATACGGCCTCCCGGTCACGTTCTACATGTCCCCGGGCACCGCTCACGAATGGCTGACCTGGCGTCGCAGCCTCCGCGAATTCGCTCCGCTCCTGTTCAAGGGCATCTGATCGAATCGCGTGAGTCCTTCGGCTGATTCAATCAGCCACTGATTCCCGGCCGGATACCGCCTCAAAACGGTATCCGGCCTTTTCCGTGCCCCGATTGCAGGACAAACATGTTTTCCCGTTTGCATTTTACGAAAAACATGATATAATATTCTCCGAATATTCCCCTTCACCCTCGGAGAAATAACATGAAACACCGAGTATTTCTGATTGCTACTTTGTTCTGCCTCGCGCTGGGCGGAGTATGTTCCTGTTCACAGGAGGAGGATGCGTCATCGTCCAGATCAGCGCAGTCCGCAGCCCGTCCGGATCTCAACGATCCCGAACAGAGAACCCGGCTGATCGAGAATCTGTCCGAGTGTTTTCTCTTCTGGGAATCGCTCGATGATATTCAGATTGATGAAAACGGGAAGATTCTGACCCCGACGCTCGCTGAAAGCCTTGAAGAGTGGCGTCAGGCTGCAGGGCTTACAAAAGAAGACATGACGGACATCTTCGCCCGAATCATCCGGGAGCATCTGGCGGAACTGGAAACCGCCCCCGATTCCGACAGAATTCCGGACATGTATTTCCGCGCACAATGGTATCTTAAAAACTATCCGCTCCCGCAGGAAGAGTTCATGGCGCTGGTGCGGAAAACCGTCGATCTGGACCCGGATCATGGGGGTGATCTTGCTTACAGTTATATCAAGACTTATCCCGACTGGATCTTCGACGACGGGACATTCGTGGAAATCGCGGAACGGGTCCATTCATCCATGATGAGTATTTCGAGCTTATTGGAGGATATGTTCAATCAGATCGGCAAGGAGACCGACGAAGCCCGTAAAAAGAAACTGCTGGACAAGGCGTTCGAATGGGCTCTCCGGGATGACAACCTCGAGAACTTTGTTTTTTTGGACAGACTTCTGCTGGATCACGACAAAAAACGTTATGCAACGCATCCCGGGCGAAAGCTCCAGTTGGAAAAGGATTTGAAGTGTCATGAGGAAGCCAAGCGCTATGACTGGGTTTACCGCCGGACGAAATACGCGCTGGAGCATTTCGGCGAGGGAGACGAAGCGTTCGAAATGTTGTACAAGATGGATACGGATCTCAAATTGCGAGATGGTGAATGGGAACGTGCCGAGCGCAAAAGACGTGAAAGAGAGCACATGGAAGAGATGAAGAAGGCGGGAAAAGACCCCAGGTCTGTTTATTCCAAAGAGTATCTCGAAGAAATATACCGCGATTGATAAAAACATCTCTTGCCCCGCCTGACCTTATCGAACACACACTGAGAAGAAATAGCATCGAAGAAAACTGGAACCGGTCTTCCGCTTGCATTTCGCGGAAAACGTGGTACATTATTTCAGCACTTTTTTAACTGGGATTGAGCTCGAAAGGAACGGACCGCGAACATGGCGGACAAGGGAAAATGGAAACCGTATTTTGACGGCCTGCCGACGTGGAAGAAAAACGCGCTGGCGGGCCTCGCGCTTGTCCTGACCGCGGCGCTGATGCCGTTCCTGCTCCTCACCTTCCAGTCGCCGAACACCATGCTCCTCAGCCTGTCCGTGTTCTTCGCGATCCTCGCGATCTGCCGCCTGACGCATTTCCTGCTGAAACAATGGATCAGAAATCCTTACGTCAGCGTGATCCTCACCATCGCCATCCTCCTCGGCGTCATGTTCTCGTCCTGGCATGGGCTCAAGTGGTACAAGGGCAACATGGACGGCGTCTGCGACGGCAAAACGTGGAGCGCGCTCATGATGTCCGTTGTGACGCAATACCCGGAGTACAAAAGCACACGCACGCAGGCGGGCGTCGCCGATCCGGAACGGCGCTGCCTGATCTGGAAGCGCTGGGGCGTGATCCATGTGTGGATGGAGACCACGGAACCGGACAAATGCCGGGAGATCGCGGATCATCTCCGGTCGGTGAAGAAGGAGCACGGCATCCGGGAGAAGATCTTGCTCACGGTCGTCGACTGGAACCGGACCAAAGACTGCAACGACGTCGTCTGCAGGGTCCGCCCATTCCTGTTCCCGGGAGAAAAACTGAGCGCATTCCCGCCCGTCTTCGAGGAAACGCTCGACTAAGCGGCACGGCGCACACCGGGCGCGTCGCGGGATCACTTCTTCGCGGAGTTGATCTTCTGCAGGAGATCGGCGATGTTTTCCGTGCGGAGCGGCTTCAGCAGGATTCCGGTGAACGGCGCGGGATTTTCGGTCTTGCACATCTCGACGTCGGCGGTCAGGGCGTAGACGGGGAGGCTGCGCCACATCGGATTGCGGCGTATCTCCTCGGCGAGTTCCGGCCCGCTCATGCCCGGCATCCAGACGTCGGTGAGCACGGCGTCGAACCGCGTGTCGTTCATCAGTTTCAGCGCTTCCTCGCCCGATTCGGCGGTGACGGTGTTCTTCACGCCGAGCTTCCGGCAGAGCGCCTCCAGCACCTTCAGGTTCAGCTTGTTGTCGTCGACCAGCAGCAGCGAGAGATCGACGTCCGCGGGAAGCGCGTGCGTCCCGCCCTGCTGTTCGAGCTCGGCAGGCGCTTCGGTCTGGTACTCGGTGCGCGGGAGTTCGACTGTGAACGAGCTGCCGACGCCGACTTCGCTGTCGATCCTGACCTTGCCGCCCATTTTCGCGGCCATGAGGTTGCAGATGGAAAGCCCGAGCCCGGTGCCGACGATCTGCGTTTTCGTACGGATGCGCACGAACGGCTGCATGAGGTCGGCGAAATGGCTCTTGTCGATGCCGATGCCGGTGTCCTGCACGGTGAAGGAGAGCAGTCCGGTCTGTTTCCCGTCGGCGGTCTGCGCGTCCGGCGTGAACCGGATATGCAGGGTGACGCCGCCCTTTTCGGTGAACTTGACGGCGTTTCCGATGAGGTTGAAGAGTATCTGGCTGATGCGCTGGGAATCGACCTTCACCCACGGGATCTCGTCGGGCGCGTCGAGCTTCAGGAAGAGCGCCTTGTTGTGCGCGGCGTCACCGACGATGGTGAGGACGTTTTCGGCGAGACGGCGGAAATCGCACATGGCGGGGTAGAGCTTGAGCTTGCCCGCGTCGAGCGAGGCGAAGTCCAGCACGTCGTTGATCAGTTGCATCAGGGTGTTGCCGCTGAAGATGATGTTGCCGAGGTATTCCGTAACCTTCTCCTGCGGGAGTCCGCCCTGCTGGAGCAGTTCGGAGAATCCGATGATCGAGTTCAGCGGCGTACGGATGTCGTGGCTGACGCAGCTGAAGAAGAAGCTCTTGGCCTTTTCGGCGGAAATCGCCTTGTCGCGCTCGGCCTTCAGATTCTGCGTGAGCTCGTATTTCAGGAGCAGCATGTTCGCTGTATGCTGGAAGCTGCCCAACATCTCGTAGTCGGTCTGCGAGAAGGAACGCCACGGATCTTTGAAGTAGAGCGCGACGACACCCCAGACCTGGTCCCTGTGCATGAGGCGGAACGAACAGCGCGTTCCCATTTTGATGGCGCGGATGAAATTCGCCATGCGCGAGTCCGCGATGGGCATATTCTGCAGGTCGTTTTCGACCGTGATCTCGTGCTCTTCCAGCACGGTCATCCATTCGCTGTCGGTGTTGTTGTAGTCGCGGCGTTTCGGCATGTTCCGGAGGAACGACTGGTCGCTGTCCTCGAACCCCCATGTGGCCAGGATCTCCGGTCCGGTCTTCTGAAAATGAAGGAAGCTGCCTCCGTCCGCGGCGAAGTAATTGGAGACGATGCGGATGACCTCGCGAACGGCACTGAGTTCATCGGCCGCTTCGGAAAGGATCGCGGTCATACAGGAGTTGATGGCTTCCTGTCGGCGGATGCGGCGGTCGGATTCGGTGATGTCCACGGCGAACATGAAGATGTAGGAAAGCCTGTTCGAACCGTCCGTCACGCCGTGTGCGTCGATCTGCCAGAGCTTGCCGTTGATCTTCCGCTGGACGGAGGACGTGCGCAGACCGTTCATGATCGACTGGAGCAGCTGCGGCTTCACCTCGCGTTCAAGCAAAGCGATCGACTCCTGATAGGGTTTATTGCAGCGGAGCAGATGGCCGGAGCCGTCGAACATCGCCACAGGAATAATGGTGTTGTCGACGAGCAGCTGGTTCTCGCGTTCGCGCTGCTGGATTTCGCGCAGGGCGTTGCAGCGGTCCACGGCCATGGAGAGCAGCGACGCGGCGGCCTGCACCATCTGGAGATCGGCGGGACTGAAATGCGTCCTGAAGCTGACGTAATGGATGGCAAGCCCGCCCCAGAAACGCCCGTTGATCTTCACGCGGGCGATGATGGCGGATTTGGAGTGGCACCCGACGTCCGGCAAATCCGCGTAGAGCGGCTCGACGTCCTCGAACGCGAGCACGGGCTCCTTGCGTCTTTCGCGGCACTGTTTCAGGATCGGGCAGTTCGGATCGTGTTTGCCGAGACGCTCGGTGCCGGGGCGCGTCCATTCGTTCATGAGGAGGAAACCGTCCGAAGGCTTCTGGGGGAGCATGAGGACCCGGTCGCAATGCAGGACGTCGAGCAGCTGTCCGGCAAGATAATCGCAGAATTCGCGGATGTCCGGATTCTCGTTGAAATAGGAGAGGATGTTCATCTTGAACTTCTCGACCCCGTGCAGCTTGCGCTCCTCTGTCACGTCGTGGGCGATGCCGACCAGCATTTTCCCGCCCCGGTCGGTGCGGAACGGCAGGAGCCATTTCTCGAAGACGTGCCAGCCGATGCCGGGGACCACTTCCTCGACGTCGGCGTGGATCAGATCCTTCGACTCCATGACTTCGGCGTGTTCCGAGGTCAGCTTGTCCGCGACCACGTTCGGGAAGATATCGTAGTCCGTCTTGCCGAGCACCTCGTCGCGCGTGCGCCCGATCATGCGGCAGAACTTCCGGTTGCACATGGTGTAGCGGAAATCGTCGCCGGCGTCCTTCACGAAGAAGGACATGGGCAGCGTGTCGATGATCTGTTCCAGCAGGCGCTTGGAATCCGCCAGGTTCTCCTGTTCGCGGATGCGGTAGAGGATGGCGGCGAACGTGTCCACCAGCATGAGGCGCGGTTCGAGGTTGTAGGTCGGGAACGGCATGCGGTTCATGAACTGGATGAGCATCGTGCCGATGTACTGCCGCTGGTTGAAGATCTCGAACGCGAGCTGACAGGGCGGATAGCCGGGGCATTGTTCGGTGATTTCGGCAAGTTCCGGCACATGGGCGATATCGGGGAGCGCGCAGGCGTGTTTTTCCAGAAGGACGGGGCGCATGAATCCGATGAACTTTTCGCGGAGCTCGGGCGTGAGGTCCGGCAGTTTGCCCTTCATGTCCTCGCGGACAAACTCCGTACGCTCCTCCATGTCGCGATTCATCCAGATCATGCGGCAGCTGTCGAACTCGCGGAAGATGATCTCGGTGATGATCGACAGGACCCTGTTCATGTCGGTTTCCTGCTGCGTCTTCTTCAGGATCTCGGCGTTCGCCGACTCGTACTTATGGAAGAACGCCTCCGCCGTGATATCCTCGACCGCGCCGAGGATCAGGCGGCGTCCGGAGGGATCGACGTACAGGTTTTCCGTGATATGGACAAACTGCGGAAATCCCTTGTCGTCCAACAGCGCCAGACGGAAAGACTGAGTCTTTTCAGGTTCCTGCACGGTCTTTTCGGAGAAGCCGCGCCATTGTCCGGCGACCGGAGCGGGAAGGAAGTCGGCGGCCTTTCTGCCGCGCACCTCCATCTGATCAACGCGGAATATCTGCGCGAAGCCGCGGTTCGCGCGCATGAACCGGAAATCGTTGTCGACCTCCTGTACATATATGCCAAGCTGGATGTTGTTCGCGATGGTCCGGAGAAGGCTTTCCCGCTTGGCGGCATCGGCCGGATCATTGTCGGAGGACTGTACAGACTTGACCGTAAAGAAGAGGATGCCCGCCTCCGTACCGTCGGCCAGGACGACCGGCTGCATGACGGATTCGTACCACGCACCGGAGGATTCGGTTTCGGCGCAGACATGGAATGTGAGCTCAAAATCCGGCAGAGAAACGCGGCATTCGCTGTTGCCGGACTTCACGGTGTCCGACGGGATCAGTTCGTCAAGAGATTGTCCGGCAAGCTCGCCGGAGCCCCGTCCGAACGCCTTTTCCGCGGACGGATTCCCGTACAGGATGACGCCGTCGCGTCCGCGGACGATCACACCGTCCGACAGATGGCGGTATACAGCATCAAAAGCCCCCGAAGCGAAGCGGATCGTTCCATTTTTCGTTTGTTCCCCGGCCATATTTTCGCGCGTCCTCTATATTTAATCCAAAAAAAATAATCTTTTACTTTATCACGGTTTTTCCGAAAAGTCAAGCGCAAACAATTGTTTCACTGGGTATAGGAAACAAACACATTCAGCGTGACGCAGCTCATTTATTTTTTTCGTTTTTTTCCGCGCATCCGGTTGATTTTTCATTCATCGGCTGTATGTTATAAAAAAAGATTTTCCGTTCAAACGAACCTCATTCCGGCATCGCCGGGAAAGGATTTGCCCCGTGAAATTGAGAACCATCACACTCGGAATCGTCCTCGCGGCGACCGCCGCCCTGCCCGCCTGCATCTGCACGCAAAACGGATCGTCCGCCCCACAGGAAACCGCGATCCATCATATCTACCGGGGCAATCCGCTCGCCACGCGGTCGGACCTCCAGCGCGCCGCCGTCGATGTGCTCCGCCCCCTGCTCCCATACTACTCGAAGAACGGCGCACGTCTGCATCAGGGATTCACTGGTGCGAGCTACCCGGACAGCACTGCGGAGATGGAGGCGTTCTCCCGTCCCGTGTGGGCGCTCGGCCCGCTCTGGGCGGGCGGCGGCGATGATCCGGAGCTGCGCGACGTCTGCGTGCGCGGCCTGATCGCGGGCACCGATCCGGCGAATCCCGAGTACTGGGGCAACGTCGGCGACTACGACCAGAAGATCGTCGAGATGGCGGCGATCGGGCTGGCGCTGGCGATCGCGCCGGAAAAAGTCTGGGATCCGCTGACGAAGGAACAGCAGGACAACCTGTACAAATGGCTGAACAACGCGAACCTCCGCAAAGCCTGGCCGTGCAACTGGGAGATGTTCCGCGTGGTCGTGAACATCGGATTCCGCCGCGTCGGGCGTCCCTACGACAAAAAATCGGTCGAAACCGCGCTGAACGCCATGGAGCCGTGGTATCTCGGCAACGGATGGTACACCGACGGCGAAAACGCCCACGCCGACCACTACAACTCCTGGGGCATGCACTTCTACTGCCTGCTGTACGCCGCGCTCATGAAGGACGAGGACCCCGTCCGCGCCGAGCTCTACAAGGAGCGCGCCCGCGTCTTCGCGCAGGACTACATGTATTATTTCGGCGACGACGGCTCCGCGATCCCGTACGGACGCAGCCTCGCCTACCGGTTCGCAGAAGCGGCGTTCTGGGCGGCATACGCCTACGCGGACGTCGGCGGGATCGAACCCGGCGTCCTGAAGGGGCTCTTCCTGCGGAACATGCGGAAATGGCTCAGCCGTCCGATCTTCGACACGGGCGGCGTCCTGACGGTCGGCTACGCGTACCCGAACATGAGCATGGCGGAGAGCTACAACGGATTCGGCTCGGTCTACTGGGGCATGAAGTCGTTCCTCGTGCTCGCCCTCCCCGAGGACCATCCGTTCTGGGCGGCCGAAGAACTCCCGATGCCGGAGCTGCCCGCCTCGCGCCGCATGGACGGTCCGCACTTCATCGCCCAGCGCGACGGCTCGCACGCCGTATTCTTCGCCGCCGGGCAGAAACCGCGCATGCAGCATACGCACGGACAGGCGAAATACGAGAAGTTCGCCTACTCCAATTTGTACGGATTCGGCGTCCCGAAGGGCCCCTACGGGCTCTCCCAGATCGTCCCCGACTCCATGCTCGCCGTAACCGACGCCGGCAGCGACCGCTACGCCGTGAAGCGCGACACGAAGGACTACGAAGTCACCGACGACTGGATCCGCACCGACTGGTCCCCGCTCATGGGCGTCACGATCCGCACCTGGATCGTCCCCGCCCTGCCCTGGCATGTCCGCATCCACGAAATCACATCCGACCGAACGCTCCAGACCTTCGACGGCGGATTCGCGTTCCCCGCCGATGGCGTTTCAGCAAAGACCGACCGTAAGTCCGTCTTCGTCTCGCAGTCCGGCGGCATGTCCTGCGGAGCCGTCGACCTCTCCGGCGGCCGCACCGCGGTCAACCAGAGCACGGAGCCGAACACGAATCTGATCCTGCCGCGCGCGACCATCCCCGGACTTCAGGGCAACGTCCCGAAGGGCACGACCACGATCGTTTCCGCGTTCTACTGCGGCAATAGCGACCGGGGAGAAACGCCGTCCGTGACGACCTCGGACGATGCCTACACGGTCCGGATCGGCGGCAGGACCGTTGTGATCCCTCGCAGGAAATAAAACACAAAAAATATTTAAGGTTTTTACGTTTTTCGCTTGATTCTTTCCGTTTTTTGTGTATATTTAGCTTTTGATGGAACAATCAACCCGAGTTAAGCTCAACTCCAACCCCCAAGGAACCACAAAATGAACCGTAAATCGACCGGAAGCATGCTCCTCGCCCTGATCGCCATGACCGTCGGCGCGACCGCCTGCCAGTCCGCCCCAGTGCCGGAAGCCGATCCCGAAGCCTCCGTCAAGGGCACCATGACCGTGAACATGAACGACAAGCTCAAGATCTCCGACACCATGTTCGGTATCTTCTTCGAGGATATCAACTACGGCGCGGACGGCGGCCTTTACGCCGAGCTCGTGGCGAACCGCGACTTCGAATGCACCCCGGCCGACGCGCGCGGCTGGAGCGCGAAGAAGTTCTGGGCCGTCGACGGCGGCAACATGAAGTTCGACATCGCCACCAGCGATCCGATCCACGCGAACAATCCGCACTACGCCGTGATCTCCGTCGACGCGGTCGGCCCCCGCCTCATCAACGAAGGCTTCGGCGGTTTCCGCTATGAAAAGGGCGCGGACTACAACTTCTCCATGTTCGCCCGCCAGCAGGGCGCCAAGTCCGTCAAGATTGAAGTCGGCCTCCTCTCCGACACCGGCGCGGTCCTCGCATCCAAAACGGTCACGGTGGACGACAAGACCTGGGACAAGGTCGATTTCACCCTCACCGCCAACGCCGGCAACTCCACCGCCGACGCCTGCGGCAAGTTCTACCTGAAGCCCCTCACCGCCGGCGCGGAAGTCGCCGTCGACATGGTCTCCCTCTTCCCGAAGGACACCTTCAAGGGCCGCAAGAACGGTCTCCGCAAGGACCTCGCCCAGACGCTCGCCGACCTGAAGCCTCAGTTCGTCCGCTTCCCCGGCGGCTGCGTGGCGCACGGCAACAGCTGGCAGGACGACTGCTACTACTGGAAAGATTCCGTCGGCTCGCTTGAAGAACGCAAACCGATCAAGAACCGCTGGGGCTACCACCAGACCCGCGGCCTCGGCTACTTCGAATACTTCCAGTTCTGCGAAGACATCGGCGCGTACGCACTCCCGATCATCACCGTCGGCGTCGACTGCCAGTTCACCGGCGGCCAGCAGGCCGTCCCGATGGACCAGATGGGCCGCATCGTCCAGGACGCCCTCGACCTCGTCGAATTCGCCAACGGCTCCACCGACACCCAGTGGGGCGCGCTCCGCGCGAAGATGGGTCATCCGAAGCCGTTCGGCCTGAAATATATCGGCCTCGGCAACGAGGAACAGATCACCGACGCATTCGAACAGCGCTTCAAAATGGTCAACGACGCGCTCGTCGCCAAGTATCCCGACATCGTCGTGGTCGGCACCGTCGGACCCGGCGCTTCCGGACGCGACTACGACCGCGGCTGGAGATTCGCCCGTCAGGAGAAACTCCCGATCGTCGACGAGCACTTCTACATGAACCCGAACTGGTTCGTGGACAGCGCGCAGCACCGCTATGACAACTACGACCGCACCGGCCCGAAGGTCTACGCAGGCGAATATGCCGCCCACGCGCAGGGCAATCCCCGCCCGAACACCATCGAGACCGCCCTCGACGAGGCCATCTTCCTGACCGGCGTCGAACGCAACGGCGACGTCGTCGTGATGTCCTCCTACGCGCCGCTCCTCGGCAAGCACGGCAACATGCAGTGGACCCCGAACATGATCTACTTCTCGAACACGAAGATCGACAAGACCACGACCTACGAGGTTCAGAAGCTCTTCGGCGCGAACGCGGGCACGAACTACCTGAAGAACAAGCTCGACTTCGGCGGCGCGCTCGACGCCCGCCAGACGCTCAGAGTCGCCGCCTCCGCCGTCCAGACCAGGGACGGAGACACCGTCCTGAAGTACGTCAACACCCTCGACCAGGCCGTCTCCATCACCGTCACGCTCGACAACGGCAAAGGCATCCCCGCCTCCGCGAAGCGCACCGTCCTCACCGGACCCGCCTTCACCGGCAAGGAATACACGCTCACCGACAACTACATCAAGCTCGGCGAAAAGTTCACCGTGAACCTCCCCGCCCACTCCATGACCGTCATCCGCTTCTGAGCGGACGGCGGTTTGCCTGAGACAGGGCAAACCTGACGACACAGGCCTGTTCCGTCCGCAATGTTCGGAACAGGCTTTTTTCCGCGGTTTTCCGCCTCGGAACGAAGAAAAAACAAAAAAAAGAAAAGATTTTATTCGGAAGATACAATATTTCGCATTGTCGAAACGTTATTTGATTGGTCCGAGTCGATCCGGGCATCGCCCGCTCCCATGGATCCGGCGAAAAAAACGCCGGAAGCCCGGACACCAACGTTAATACGACAGACAAGAGAAAGGAACACCGGTCATGAAGAAAAACTACACTGCATTCATTCTCGCGGCTTTGATCATTCCCGCAACAGGACTTCTCGCGCGGGGACGCGGCGGCGGTCGCGCCGGCGGAGGCGGAGGACGCCCCGGCGGCGGAGCAGCAGTGTCCCGTCAGCCCGGCGGACGTCCCGGCGGTGCACAACCCGGAAGCCGTCCCGGCGGTCCTGCACCCGTCGAACGTCGTCTCGGCGGCGCCGTCGTCATTTCCGGCGGACGTCCCGCGGCACGTCCGCTTAATCCGCCGCAGCCGCCCCCTCCCCCGACGGGCGGCCCGGTGGTCGTCAGTCCCGAATTCTTCGATCCGCTGCTGCCCGGCTACGGCTACTACGGCTACAGATACGGCCGCGTGATCGTGGTCCCGCCCAGTGTCATCGTCACGGAACCGGACGTCGTGCAGCAGGAAGTCGTGGTCGTGCCGGCCGAACCCGAAACGAAAGTTGTGCCCGCGGTCGAGGTGAAGACCGAGGAAAAGCCCGCCGTTGCGGCCGCTCCTGTAAAAGCGGGCGACTTCCAGCTGGTGCTTCTGGAGGACGATTCGGAGGACACCACGCCCGCCGTCTGCTACAAAGTCGGCGAGGAAATGAAGTTCACATTCTCCGTGAACAAGCTCGCACAGAATCCGGTCGAAGGCAAACTCTTCATGAAATGGAAACGCTCCGGCGACGACGGCAAGGTGGAACAGGGCCGCAACGAGATCTCGACGGGGCAAGCCATTACACTCGCGACCACCATCGACCGCCCCGGATTCGTCCGCATCGAAGCTTCGCTTGAGGACGAGGCCGGACACGACCTGAAGAGCAAGTTCGACGGCGGCGCGGGCGCGGAGATCGAGAAGCTCACGCAGGCCGTCCCCGAACCCGAGGATTTCGACGCGTTCTGGGCGAAACAGAAGCAGGAACTCGCCGCCGTGGCCGCCGCGCCCGAGCTCAAAAAGATCAAGGCGAAGCAGGACGGTTTCGACGCCTACGAGGTCAAGATCCCGTGCACCGGACCGCGTCCCGTGACAGGCTATCTCATCATCCCGACCGGCGCGGAGGCGAAATCCCTGCCCGCGAAGGTGCATTTCCAGGCGTACGGCGTACGCGACCAGGCGGTCCCGGACGGCGTGCCCGGCATGGTCTATTTCGACGTCAACGCGCACGGGATCGAGCTGAGCCAGCCGAAATCCTACTACGATGGCATCCGCGCGCAGCTCGGCCACTACGCCTACAACAACGAGGAAAACAAGACGCCCGACACCTCCTACTTCCGCTACATGGCGGTACGCGTGATCCGCGCGTTCGACTTCGTCAAGACCGTGGCGGCGTGGAACGGCAAGGACCTCGGCGTGATCGGCTACAGCCAGGGCGGACTTCAGGCGGCATGGGCCGCCGGACTCGTCCCGGAGATCACCCACGCCGAGATCGGCATGCCGTGGTGCTCCGACGTCGGCTGCGCCAGGGCGGGCCGTCAGCGCGGCACCTGCCCGGACTACCAGCCCGGCCTCGACTACTTCGACCCGGTGAACCACATCAAGCGCGCACCCGAGACGTGCCTGGTCGACATCGTGCGCGCCGGACTCGGGGATTACGTCGCGCAGCCGTCCGGCGTCGCCGTGCTGTTCAACAACGCCCCCGCCAGGAAGCGCGTGATCTACTACCAGAACTGCGCCCACGCCGAGCCGAACGCCCTCTCCACGCCGATCGTCATGCGGACGGAGGACTGGCCGGAACCCGAGACACAGGCAAAGTAAAACGGCAGGCATTCAGGCGGAATCGAGTATCTTGATTCCGCCTTTTTTCCCTCGAAACAGAAAGGAAATGATTTCATGAAAATCCGGATCCTCATCGTCTTTGCGTTGTCGATATCGACCGCGGTCATATCCGCAGCATGCTGTCAGGAAACTGTCCCCAGGACAGAATCGGAACCGCTCGCAGAGTACCGGCTATCCAATCCGTCCGCCGGAGAAAAGACCAGGGCCGTTTATCGGTTCCTGTGCGAAAACTACGGAAAAAGGATCATCTCCGGCCAGCAGGAATCGACCTGGATGGGATCGCCGGAATATGAAATGGACCTGATCCGGAAGGAAACGGGAAAGACGCCTGCGCTGCGGGGGCTGGATTTCATGAACGATGATTTCGACGGCGTCACGAAGCGTGCGAAGGACTGGTGGAACCGCGGCGGCCTCGTCACGATCTGCTGGCATGCCGGAATCTACGGCGGCGGATACGATGAATCAAAAAATGATGTACCCGATTTCCGGCTTCTTCTGGATGAGCGGACCGAGGAACACCGGAAGATGATCGCGAACTGGGACCGCGCCGCGCGGGCGCTTGCGGAATTGCAGGACGCGGGCGTGGTCGTGCTCTGGAGGCCGTTCCACGAATTCGACGGCAAATGGTTCTGGTGGGGCAAAGGCTCGCCGGAGGATTTTATTCAGCTGTGGCGCATGATGTATCGGCGCTATACGGAACACTTCCGCCTGAACAACCTGATCTGGGTCCTGGGGTACTCCGGCGAGGTCCGGGACGGCTGGTATGTCGGCGACGATTTCTGCGACGTGATCGGCTCGGACACGTACGACGGGACCGAACATCAGAACGGCTGGAACAAACTTCTCCGAGTCGGCGCATCAAACAAGCCGTTCGCGTTCCACGAATGCGGGAATCTGCCCTCTCTTCAGGCTTTCTTTGAAAAAGACTGTATCTGGTCCTGGTTCATGATCTGGCACACGACCTGGCTGGAAGCGAACAAGGGCGGGATTCTCCGCGAATACTACAACGACGAACGCATCATTACGCTGGAAGACATTCAGGACCTTTTCCGCTGAGATCCGTTCTGTTGTGTTTCTTCAGGACTTCAGGTTGCGGAGGGCGTCCGGGTTGTTCCCGATGATCATGCCGACTTTTCCGCAGGTCTCCAGTTCGGCGCAGTCGCCGCACGTCGCGACATTCCGGCTCAGGGCGCACTGCCGGACGGGGCACAGGGATTCGCAGTAGGGCGTCTTCACGCCGTTGACCCGGCAGCCGACGCAGTTGATCATGGCAGGCGTGATCTCCACGCCGTTCAGCTCGCTCCAGTGCTTCGCGACTTTTTCACGCAGCGCGTTGTCATCGTGAAGCGTCGCGGCGCGCGCCTCGCATTGTTCGCAATCCAGTCCGCAGTATGCGATCAAATCTTTCACAGTGGCCTCCTTGGATGTATTGGTATCTGCTACGATACAATACCATAAACCATCAAAAAAGTCAAACGTACACAAAGGAAAGATTCTCTTTTTCCAGGCTTGAAAATAGCCCGAATCCTGCTATAGTATCGTCCGGGAATTTCTCCCGCGTCATGCCGTGAACGGTCCGCTTCGGACCGCCGGACGGCATGCGAATCCGGCGCGAACGAATCCGCCATTTTCCGAACCCGACTTTCCATGAACACCCGTACCTACATCGCAATCGACCTAAAATCGTTCTACGCCTCGGTGGAATGCGTCGACCGGAAGCGCAATCCGCTCACGACGAACCTCGTGGTGGCGGACGAAAGCCGCACGGAAAAAACGATCTGCCTCGCCGTTTCGCCGTCGCTGAAGGCGTACGGGATCCCCGGCCGCGCCCGGCTGTTCGAGGTCGTCCAGCGTGTCCGCGAGGTCAACGGCGAACGCCTTGACCGTGCGCCGGGGCATCGTTTCCGGGGGAAATCCGACAGCGCGCCCGAGCTCGCGAAAGACCCGTCGCTGGAGCTCGGCTACATCGTCGCCGTGCCGCGCATGGGCCGCTACATGGAAGTCAGCTCGCACATCTACAGCATCTACCTGCGGCACGTCGCGCCGGAGGACATCCACGTGTATTCCATTGACGAGGTGTTCATTGACGCGACCGCGTACCTGAAGATGTACAAGCTCACGGCGCGCGAATTCGCCATGAAGCTCGTCCGCGAGGTCCTGAAGGAGACAGGCATCACCGCCACCGCCGGGATCGGGACCAACCTCTATCTCGGCAAGATCGCCATGGACATCGTCGCCAAGCACATCCCGGCGGACCGGGACGGCGTACGCATCGCCGAGCTGGATGAGCAGACCTACCGCGAAAAACTCTGGACGCACCGTCCGCTCACCGATTTCTGGCGCGTCGGACGCGGCTACGCCCGGCGGCTGGAATCGCGCGGAATGCGCACGATGGGCGACGTGGCGCGGATGTCGGTGCGAAACGAGGACGTGCTGTACCGGCTCTTCGGGATCAACGCCGAACTGCTGATCGACCACGCGTGGGGCTGGGAGCCGGTCGGCATCGCCGAGATCAAGGCGTACAGGCCGGAAAACAACAGCCTGAGTTCCGGGCAGGTGCTGAAGGAACCGTACGACTTCGAAAAGGCAAAGCTCGTGACGAAGGAGATGACCGACCTGCTCGCGCTCAGCCTCGTCGAAAAACACCTCGTGACCGACCAGCTGATCCTGACCGTGGGGTACGACGTCGCGAACCTGGCGACGCCGGAGCTCCGTCGCAAATACAAGGGCGAAATTCACATCAACCACTACGGACGCGAGGTCCCGAAGGGCGCGCACGGAGCCGAAAACCTCGGGGGGCACACGTCCTCGTCGCAACGCCTGATCGAGGCGGCGTCCGCGATCTTCGACCGGGTCGTCGACCGGAACCTGCTCGTGCGCCGCATCACGGTCGCCGCGAACCATATCCTAACCGAAAACGAAGCAAGGCAGCAGCCGTCCGAACCGGAACAGCCCGACCTTTTCACGGACGCCGCCGCGCTCAGGAAACAACAGGCCGCCGAGGAAGCCGAACGCGACCGCGAGAAACGTCTCCAGAACGCCATCCTGGACATCAAGCACAAGCTCGGCAAGAACGCCATTCTGAAGGGCATGAATCTGCTGGAGGGCGCGACCGCGAAGGAACGCAACGAGCAGGTCGGCGGGCACAAGGAATGAGGTGAACCATGGAAAAACAACCCCATCCGTACGAAGACATCCTCCACCTGCCGCACCATGTTTCGAAGGAGCGTCCGCGCATGTCCATGCTCGACCGCGCCGCGCAGTTCTCGCCGTTCGCCGCGCTGGTCGGATATGAGGACATCATCGACGAGACGGCACGCCTGACGACGCCGGAACGCGAGCTGGACGATGTGGAGAAAGCCGAACTTGACCGCCGCGTCGGCATCCTCGCCGCGCACCTCAGGGAAAAACCGGTCGTCACGGTCGAATATTTCGTCCCGGACAAGCTCAAATCCGGCGGCGCGTACCAGACACGCACCGGGGCGCTTGTCCGGATCTCTCCCGTAAGGAAGACCCTGACCCTCGCAGACGGCACGTCGATCCGGTTCAAGGACGTTGTCGGGATCGAGTCCGACCTCTTCCGCGAAGAATTCTAGCCCCCGCCCTGCATGGAAACGCCTGTGGATTACGTTCATCATTACAAATCGCCGCTCGGCGGGATCACACTCGCTTCGGACGGGACCACGCTCGTCGGGCTGTGGTTCGACGAACAGCGTTTTTTCGCGGCCTCGCTTTCCCCGGATCAGGAAGAAAAAACGCTCTCAATTTTTGAACAGGCGGACCGCTGGCTGGACCTCTATTTCAGCGGCAGGGATCCCGGATTCACGCCGCCTGTCAAGCTCCGCGCCACGGAATTCCGGCGGGCTGTCTGCGACATCATGCTCGCCATCCCGTACGGACGCACCATGACCTATGGCAGGATCGCAGAGATTATCGCTCGGCAAAAAGGCGTCCCGCGTATGTCGGCGCAGGCGGTCGGCGGCGCGGTCGGACACAACCCCGTTTCCCTGATCGTGCCGTGCCATCGGGTCATCGGCACGGGCGGCGCGCTCGTCGGGTACGGCGGCGGACTTGAACGGAAAGCCGCGCTGCTCGAACTGGAGCACGCCAATCTTTCAGGCGACTTTGTTCCCTGACATCACAGTCAGGAGTTCGCCATCTTCTTTTGTGCCTTTTTTTCCGCTTTGAACTCTTCCCAGCGGATCCGGGCTGCGATGGCCTCCTCCACGGCCCGGCATAACGTATCAAGATCGAACCGCTTGACCTTCGTCGCGTCCAGATAAACTCGCAGGAACCCGCGGCGTTCCTCCTGCGTGAACGCATAGTGCCACAGGTAATACCCGAGATCCTCCGCGATGCGCCGTTTCAGCCATCGTCCCCACGCGCGGCGGCATCTGGCGACATCAATCCAGCGTATTTCCATCTGACGCCCCTCCGCGTCCGGTTCCGGCAGCTTGCGCCAGAGCTCGTTCCACGGCGTGAATCCGCCATGATAGATCCCCGCATCGTGCAGGCGGGCGATGAGGATGAAATTGCTGCGCGTGAATTCATCACGCATCGCGGTCTCGTGTGACTGCGACTCCAAGAAATACCGGCCGTCCAGAAACCCGTCGGCAAACTCCGTGGCGAGAAAGCAATTACGGATGCGGAAAAAACCGCGGCCCTCGCCCACTGCGACCAGTTTCACCACAGGCAACCCCAGGCGTGCCAACCGCTTGTTCTTGTATGCTTCCTTGGTCGCCTGTGTCCATGAAAACCCATACGGCAACCACCGGATGCTGACACACCACTTGCACGCCAGATCCAGCCCGGACGCGGTCTTCAGGCGAAGCACATACTTTCTTTTTGTCCGCCAGAGAACATCCAGCCCGGAATCCAACCCGGGCGGCCCCGCCCGCAGAACATCGCGGAGTTCGGCGGCATCCTTTCGGATCCAGCACCACGAGCGCGCCGGGGTCCACTCCAGGCCGGTGAATGTTCCGGAGATCGTTTCTTTTCGCATTGTTCTTTCCTGTTTCGTATGTAGGGTTGGCCCGCGGACAATGTTCCAGCTATTTACAACCAACATAGCTTTTTTTCCGCTTTCTCCTATCAATATAACTTCTTTTCTTCTTGATTTCAAGTTCCTGAAAGAGATAATGACGTTTTTTTCCGAATTGTAATAGAACGCGGTTTGAATCCATCCCGGAATCCGGCTCAAAACAGCATCGCCACCTTGAAACAGTGGAAAAAGATGTTATATTTATCCACATCAATTCAATTATAACGGAACAAACCCAACAGAACCGCAGCATGAATCACGACCGGACACAGACAGGAATTCCGCCGGATTCCGTTATCCGCGACAACGATGCGGCATCGATACTGAAGCCGCCACGACCCGAGCGTCGTCAGGATGCGCGCCGCCGGAATCTTTTTATCCTGGTCTGCTGCGTTCTGTTCGCGCTCCTGACGGCGATCCGGGTCCTGAACATCTGGAGCAACACGCCCGAATACGACGAAATATGGACGGTCCAGCACTACAGGAATCTCCCGGTTCCGGCCGTTTTTTCCGACGTCTCCACGCCGAACAACCATGTGTTGAACACGCTCGGGATCAAGTTTTTTCTGAACATACTCCCTCCTCACAATTTCGCAATAAGACTGACTGCGCTGCTGGGGTTCTGCGGATTATTCGTGATCCTGCTCAGAGCGGTGCTTCTGCTCCTGAAAAACAATACGGCGCGCGCAGGGGTCCTGACGGCGGTGCTTCTGAACGGCATGCTGCTTCATTACGCCGAAACGGCCCGCGGGTATTCGCTTCAGGCGTTTTTCGTGTTCGGCCTGCTGTTCTCCCTGCTCTGCTTCTCGTTCAGACCGCGGGAAAACCGTATGTTCAACGCCGTCATGTGGCTGCTGTGCGCGGAGGGCGCATGCCTGTCCGTCTCGTCCGGCGTGCTGTACGTCGTGATCCTGACCGGATTGTGGGTGCTGCTGTATGTGCCGTTCAGGGACGGCATCAAAAAGATCTGGCATGACAACCGTCCGCTGATCCTCGCCGGAATACTCTGGAGTGTGTTCGTTCTCATCTGGTACGGCGGCAACTGTTCGCGGTTCGCGGAAGGACGCGCCATGTTCGGCGACTCGTTCCGGACTCCGGCGCAGTTTCTGACCTACTGTTTCGATGTCGCGCGGGACACCGGATTGCTCTGGACGCTGCCGCTTCTAGTGCTCTGCGGTATCCTGCTTCAGGGAAAACCCCAATGGCGGATTTGTGCGCTGACCGGAGGCGCAATTGTTCTTTTGTTCGCCTCGGCGCTGGTCACAAAAGGAGGCCCCGCGCGCATTTACCTGGCGCTGTTCGCTCCGGCGGTCTTCGGGCTCGGCGCGGCGGCGGATATCCTGCTCTCGGAAAACACGAAGTTCAAAAAAGCAAGTCTCTGGCTCCTGCTGATCCTGGCCGCGGTCTGCATTTTCTGTTCGGACAGAGACCGCCGGAAGGCCGCCGCGCCGGATCTGGCCGCAGTGTTCCGCAAGGTTGCAAAGATGGATTCCCGGATATTCGTCTCCTACAAATCGACGGACCTGTACGTGCTGCGGATGCTGTTCCGGGAGGACATCATGCCGGACAACGACGAACGCCAGCGCGCCCCCGAAATGCTTCTGGTGCTGAACGATAATACGATTTCCGCCGTTCATGCCTGCGATCCGCCCGTCGAGGAGTTCGTGCAGCCGGGCGCGAATCCGGCGGACAGCGGATATGTCGTGCCCGGGGAAACACTTCAATTCTGGCTCTACCGGTTGCGACCGCTCACCCCCGGCGAAACACTGGACGGGAAAGCGGTCCTGTGCTTCTCGGACGACACCATCCCCGACGACATGAAACACTGGCTGATCGACAACTGCGGGATCGTGAACAGCATGCTTTTCTCGCCGGAGACCACACGTATCTGCTACGGATTCTCCGGATCGAGGCTGAACGTGACCGCCGACATGCTGCTTGAGATGGAAGAAGCCGCCAAGGGCGGACTCTTCTTCAGGATCGTTTCGGACTGAACACATCCATCCACGCCCTCACAGCACCGGGTAGCTGCCGAGGAGTTTGAGCTCTTCCGTGAGCGGCTTCAGGCCAGCGAGCGCGGCGGACACGCGCGGCGCGTTGGCCGCCCCCTCGATATCGACGAAGAACCGGTAGTGCCAGCAGCCGGAGCCGGAGGGACGGCTCTCGATCATGGTGAGCGTGACGCCGGCGTTCTTGAACGGCTCGAGGCAGTCGTGCAGCGCGCCGAAGCGTTCGCGCGCAGTGAAGCAGATGCAGCATTTCGCGTGCGGCATGAGCGTGTTTTCCGCGCGGGACAGGATCAGGAAGCGTGTGCGGTTGTCCGGCGTGTCCTGAATGGAACGGTCCAGGATGTTCAGGTGGTACTGCGCGGCGATGCTCTCCCCGCCGATGACTGCGGCGTTCGGGCTGAGCGCGGCGAACTCGGCGGCGCGCGCGTTGGAGCCCACGCCCACGGTCTCGACGTCCGGGAAATTGCGTTCGAGGTATTTCCGGCACTGGCCGAGCGACTGCACATGACTGTAGATGACGCCGATCTTCTCCTTCGGCACGGACGCCATGAGGCAGTGATGGATGTTCATGGACGTCTCGGCGTATATCTTCAGCGTGGTCTCCGCCAGCACGTCCAGCGTGCCGATCACGACGCCCTCCGTGGTGTTCTCGACCGGCACGCAGCCGTATTCGCATTCGCCGGTCTCGACCGCCGCGAAGACGTTCTGGATGCCGGAGCACGGACGGTACTCGGCGGTCTCGGCGAAGACCTTCCGCGCGGCCTCGTGCGTGAACGTCCCGGCTGGCCCGAGGTACGCCACGCGCGGCTTGGAGGTGGAGATGGAGTGCGGCGTGCCGTGGCGCAGGCGTTCCGCGGCATTCAGGATCAGGCGTTCTGTCTCGTCGAACCCGATGCAGGCGTCCGTGACGGATACGCGCGGATCGGGCGCGACGCCTGGCATCAGGTTCTGTTTGCCGGGCAGGAGAGAGCTTTCGAGCATCAGGCCAACGATGCCGTCGTTCCCGGCGAGCTTCTGCGCCAGGACGTCCTCGAAGACGATGTGCTGGCGGCCGGGGTCGCGCCGCGAATTTCCGTGGCTGCAGTCGACCGCGACCGTGCGCGGGATTCCCGCGTTTTCGAGCTTGCGGAGCGCTGCGTCGATGCACGCGGCGTAGTAGTTTTCGCCGGAGATGCCGCCGCGCAGGACCAGGTGGCAGTACGGATTGCCCTCGCTGCGGATGATCCCGCTGCGGCCGTCGTGCATGATCCCGATGTAGCTGTGCGGCGCGCGGGCGGCGCAGATGGCGTCCACGGCGATCTGCAGGTTGCCGTCGGTGCTGTTCTTGAACCCGACGGGCATATCGAGCGAGCTCGCGAGCTGGCGATGCGTCTGGGATTCCGTAGTGCGCGCGCCGATCCCCGCCCATGAAACGAGCTCGGCGAGGTAATTCGCGATAGCCGGGTCGAGCAGTTCCGTGGCGGTGCCGAGCCCGTACGCCGACACGTCCAGCAGGAGCTTGCGGGCGAGTTCCAGGCCGCGCGCGATGTCGCTGCCGCCGTCCAGGTCCGGGTCGTACACCAGTCCCTTCCAGCCGAGCGTGGTGCGCGGTTTCTCGAAATAGCACCGCATCACGATCTTGACCTCGTCGGAGACGCGTTCCGAAAGCTTCGCGAGCTTCTCCGCGTATTCCAGCGCGGCGGGCACGTTGTGGATCGAGCACGGCCCGGCGATGACCACCAGACGCTTGTCCGTCCGGTCGAAGATGCGCCGCAGTTCCGCGCGGTTCCGGTTGATGTGCTCCACGATGTCCGCGTTCGGCGCGAGTTCGGACGCGAGCTGTTCGGGCGATTTGATGGGCTGTTCCTGGTTCATTTTGTTGTCCTTCGGGTTGTATTTGGTATTTTGAGAAGTCGTTTCGGGAAAAAGAAAACCGCATTCGGGGTTCGGGGCCCGGATGCGGCTGTGTCTGCTGGAAAAAGAAAACGGGTCGGGCCTTCTTGGGGCCGAACCCGTCTGATGTCATGACTTTCGCGTGTACACGTGCAAACGGGCTTCGTCAGGCGGTAAATCGCCAGAAGAAGCCGTAAAATCGAATGCTGTTGTTCACGGAAATCGTTTTCATAATGGTTTTACTATACACCCGTTTTCCATAAAAGTCAACCGCCCATCTCATCTTTTTTCGAGAAAAAACGATCTGCCGCTCGGACGTCTCTCCTACTCCTCCACACTCTGTTTCTCATCATCTTCATTCTGTTTTTCTGTTCATTCTATACGGATAATCTTCTTTTTAAGCAAAGGTACTTGAAAAAGAATAAAATACTGCTATATTACTCTATACAATCTTAAACGTATTGTTAATCCGTCCGAGAATATGGACAATCATTACCTGCCATGGAAAAAGGTTACCATTACCATGAATGAAAATTCTCAAATGTTCGAATACCCCCTTTTTCCTCCTGTCGTTCCCCAACGTTCTTTTGGAGAGAAAAAGGTTTTTTTCATTGACTTGTTTGCGGGGATTGGTGGCATTAGAAAAGGCTTTGAATTAGCATGCAAGGCTTTGGGTTTAGACTCTCAATGTGTTTTTACATCAGAAATAAAACCTCATGCAATACAAGTCTTACAGCAGAATCATCCTGATGAAAGAGTTTTTGGAGATATTACAAAAATAGATGCAGCCATTATTCCCGATTTTGATTTTCTGCTTGCGGGCTTTCCCTGTCAAGCTTTTTCTTCCGCGGGGAAAAGACTTGGTTTTTTGGACACAAGAGGAACGCTTTTTTTTGAAGTAGAAAGAATTCTAAAAGAGAAAAAACCTTTTGGCTTTATTCTTGAAAATGTTGAGGGGCTTGTTAATCACGACAAAGAGAATCCGAAAGACAAAATCGGAGAAACACTGAAAACAATACTTCAGCATTTAGACTCGTTGGGATATAAAGTCTCATGGCGAGTCTTAAATGCCAAGAACTTCGGCGTTCCGCAGGAAAGAAAAAGGATATATATTGTCGGAACATCGAAAGAAAAGCCGGAATTAGATCATTTCCCTCACAGGACAAGTGTACTTGGAAACGTTCTTGAAAGCGGTTTGCCAACCGAAAAAACAGCTTTCATACAAAAAGTTCTTGATCATTACGCTATTGAAGAATTATATGGAAAATCTATAAAAGATAAACGTGGGGGAATTAATAATATTCATAGTTGGGATATAGAGTATAAAGGTTCTGTTTCCGCCGAGCAGAAACAATTACTGTCTCTTATGCTTAAAGAACGCAGAAAAAAACGTTGGGCAGAAGAATACGGAATTGATTGGATGGATGGAATGCCTCTGACTATTGATCAGATAAGAACTTTTTACAACAATCCAAATCTACAGGAGATGTTGGAGGATCTCGTTAAAAAGAAATATATCAAATGTGAACATCCCAAAAAGAAAGTTGGAAATATTCGTGTTCAAGATAAAACACTCCCTTTGGGGTACAATATCGTAGCGGGAAAAATGTCTTTTGAGATTAGCAAGATCCTCTCGCCCAAGGAAGTTGCCCCCACTCTTGTTGCCATGGATATGCAACATTTATTTGTCGCAGATCATGGAGGTTTACGCCCGTTATCTCTACGAGAAGGATTACGCCTTTTTGGATACCCGGATGATTTTAAATTTGATATTGCTCGTGATTTAGGATTTGACTTACTCGGCAATACCGTTGTAGTCCCTGTCATATCTGACGTGGCAACTCGCATTTTAAATATTTATACAAAAACACTTTAAGGGGAAAAGAATGCCTAGACTGTCTGCACAAGAATTGTACAATCGTCTATTACAAGAACATATTTATGATTTAACGGGTCAAATCAGATTTGAACTTGGAGATGTAAATATCATTGTAAAGCAAAGGGACGTTGTTGGTAATATTATTCAAGAATGGCTACAAGGATGGCTTGACCTTAGAAGAATTGAGTATTCGGTTAATGAAAACACACAAATGCCTCCGGATTTCTTTCTTGACCCTACAAATCTAACTCATAATATGCTCGAAGTAAAAGCGTTTTATCGCAATGCTTCTCCAGGTTTTGACATTGCGGACTTCCGCATGTATGAAGAAGAGATTATTGAAAGACCTTATATGCTTGACGTTGATTATCTCATTTTCGGATATGATATGAGTGATGATGGAATAGTAACAGTTAGAGACCTTTGGCTAAAGAAGGTTTGGGAAATAACACGACGAATGGAGAATTGGCCTCTCAATCTCCAGGTTAAAGCTGGAGTTGTTCATAAAATACGCCCTGGGGTATGGTATACAGCAAACACAAGACAACAGTTTAGAATGTTTAATTGCCTCGAGGATTTTGTATCAGCTATTGAAGAAACGGTCTACCAAAATCCTAGAACTCACGATGCGGCCGCAACATGGCGGACATCATTCTCAAATAGTTATTTTCAGTTTTATCAAAGAAACATCATCATTCCCAGATGGCAAGACATTAGAGATAATTATGTGGTGAGGAATTAACCCCCAACATAATTTCTTATTTTTATTGTCTAATACATCCTCCCCCAAAAGAGGAAATGTTGTTTTATAGATAGAATAAAAAAGCCTCGGCCTCAGAATTATCTCTTGAGCCGAGGCATATGTCAAGTATTCTTTACAAAAAAGATTATTACATACCTATCTGAAACTTATTGTGCTTGTTCAGTATTGTTTTGCGCACCAATCTTCTTCATCATCATATTATAATGTGACAAATGGCCGCTTACTTCAAAAATACGCTTAAAGACCTTTTTATATTGATTCAAAGTATCTGTCTCTGGTTCAAACGCCAAATCATCTGGTATTGTATGAGATCCACCATTTATCCATTGAAACAAAGATTTGGCAATTATCTTATCCTCTATGGAAACTATTTTCTTAATAATATCATCTTTGTCTTCCCCTCCAAGTAACGTAAAATAGAACTCAATGATTCGACGCATAACGTTTTGTATTGATATAAATGATGTTTCATTCTCTTCATTTAGCTCCCTCCAGAGCAATTCATAAGATGTCGCGATGGGATTCTTCATTCCATAAGGCTTAATTGATGCTATATTATTGTTTTTTCTAATGATCCAATAATTCACAAAACTGCGTTCTATAGCCTTTCCTCCAACATGAGATGCTTCTTTATGAAAAAAGACATTGTGAGTCAAAACAAACAGCTGAGTTGCTCTACAGGAGTTTGTATTGTCTTTAATTCTATCTATTAGCTCCTGCACCATATTGCTAACTATATACAAAACAGTACTGTCTAAACTACAAATAGGATCGTCAAGAACAATGATTTTTTTATCAGCAATATGTCCTTGCTCTATTGATCCGTCAACTTTTTGCATAAAATAAAGGAATGTTAAAAAAGTTTCTTCTCCTTCACTCAATGTGTTTACTACTTTGGTTCCATCATCTCTCTTGATGCAGTAATAATTTTTCTTGTTATCTGCTGGTTGTATTGAGAAGTTTGTAAAGCCATATATACGAAGATAGTTGTTGATTTTGTTAATACTGGTTTCCACGCCAGTAAGTTTCTCTTCCCTTTCCTCAATCTCTGTTTTAAGACGATTGATGTCCTGTTCCTTTCTGCTGATAGTAATATTTCTTCCTTTTATTTCTTTTTCAAACTTATCAATCTCTTTCAAATACGTTTTTATTAAGTCCTCTTCCTGAGAAAGGCATGTAGTCCATATGTCATCTGTAAGTCTTTTGGATTCTTGTGCATGATTATCAACTAGCTGATTATAATCTTCAATCATTTTATTAGCCAAAACAAACTGGTTTAGTATTTCATTAACCAAATCTGAAACATCTGCAATCACAATTTTCTTTCCTGGCTCGGATATTTTTTCTTCGATTGTTTTTATATTATTTTCCAATTTATCTTTTAACAAATCTTTTCTAGTTGCAAGCAATTCGACATTAAGTTGTCCAATCTGAACTGCAGCATCTCTATCTTGTATTACAGTTTCAAGTGCATAAACAATTTGTTTCGCGAAACCATCATAATAATCATGTTTTTCTTTTAAACAGTTCTTTTTTCTCTCATACTCTTTATCAAAAAAGGACTCAAGTTTTTGTCTAAATTCATCTGTGATTGTTTCTTGCTGGCAGAAAGGGCATTTCCTTGAATTATCATGAAGATACTGGCGACCTTGACTAACCCACGAAGCATTATCAAGTTCTTTTATTAAAGCAGATATATTTACATCTGTATTACCTACTATGACACTTTCCCAAATACTGTCATTCTTGATTTGGTTAAGGTTAAAAAGGAGATCTTGAATATCTCTGACATAAAACATATTACATTTTTCGAGCTTTGAAGAATAGAGCGCTTGAGAACGCTTTAAAAGATCATCTCTGTCACATATTCTTCCCGGATCTCCCGATATACCTGTTTTACGTTTAATAACTTCTCCAGAAAAACGCTCTTTGCTTCCTCTAAAACCTTCAAACGCTTTAGAAAAGTCTTTGTCATTCTTTTTTAGAATTCTCTCCCACACAGCATCCCTAAACTTTGCCTCACAAATAGGCTTGTCTTCTTTTTCACATTTATCTAATAACCCTTTTTCAAATACTAAATCTTTTTCTTTTTGGTCCAAGGCTCTCATTAATTGGTCTATTTCCTCGTTTTCTTTTATATTTTCACTCCCCAAGGTAAAAATCCCGGGCATTTCTTCTTGTAAATTCTCTTGTCGAAACTCCCTGTTATAAACCTCTATTGTCTCATGGTTAGGATTATCCCACTCAATAGAAGATGATTCAAACCGAGGATTATTATCAAGATATTTTTTAAGAAAGGTACTAATGGTTGATTTTCCGCTTCCGTTTGCGCCAAAAATGAAATTGACTTTCTTGCAATCAGAAATCTCTGCTTGCTGAAACGGAACGCAGTTGTTCATTTTGATTGATTTAATCATTGTGGTGTCCTTTCTGTGTTTTTTAAGCGTTTATCTCAGTTTTAAAATAACATTTTCTTTGAATTGATGCTACTATAGCATGTTTTATAAAAAAATCAACATATCATTAATGGAAAAGTGAAAGAAAAACACACGATACACTAATATATATCAGCCTTTTTAAGCACAAAAAAAATAAGTTCCATGAGAACGGATATAAGACTCAAAGATCATGCCTGTGCAGGGGAAACCATGTTTTACGTTTTCTGTCGGGGGATTGGCGAATTTTGTAAAGTTTTGGAGTGAATGGAGGCGGTTTTTCGGGCGGTTTTCTCTTGAAAGTCTGCTGAATATCGGTCAAAAATCTGCCTGAAACATGTTTGGCACGGGATATGCTCATCCCTCCGGCGTAACCTCAAAATCCTTTCAGGAGAAACACAACATGAAACTCATCATCGCGTACATCCAGCCCGACCGGCTGAATCCCGTCAAGCAGGCGCTTTACGCCCGCAGCATCTTCAAAATCTCCGTCACGAACGCGCTGGGCTGCGGCCAGCAGCGCGGATATGTTCACATGTGGCGCGGCGCGCTTCAGGAAGTCAACCTGCTGAAGAAGGTCCGCCTCGCGATCGCGGTCAACGACGAATTCGTCGAGACGACCATCGAAGGCATCTGCGAAGGCGCGCGCACCGGACACATCGGCGACGGCAAGATATTCGTGCTCCCCATGGACGAATGCATCCGCATCCGCACGGGCGAACGCGGCAACGAGGCAATCGGATAACCCCGCAACATCGGAAAGGAATTCAATTCATTATGAATAAGATGATGACAGCGGCTCTGATGAGCCTCGTTTTCGTTGGAATGTGCGCCGGAGCCGAGGAAGCGGCGGAAGCAGTCGCCGAAGTAGCAGTGGCAGCCGAAACGGTCCAGGAGGCCGCCGCACCCGCTCCCTCGACCGCCGATTATGCGATGTTCGCGGTCAACAACCTGTGGGTCATGGCGGGCGGCATGCTGGTCTTCCTGATGCACCTCGGTTTCGCGTGCGTGGAGTCCGGCCTGGCCCGCGCCAAGAACTGCAACAACATCCTCTTCAAGAACACCATGACTCCGGCGATCGGGTTCCTCTCCTACGCCGTCTGCGGATTCGCGCTCATGTACCCCGGCGTACACTGGATCTGGAACAACTGGTTCGGGTTCGCCGGATTCGGGCTGCACCTGCCCGCGGGCGATCCGATCGCGTACCACAACGGCGAGTTCACGTACTGGACGGACTTCTTCTTCCAGGGGATGTTCGCCGCGACCGCCGCGACCATCGTGTCCGGCGCGGTCGCCGAACGCGTGAAACTGAGCAGCTACCTGATTTTCACGGCGGTCTACGTGTCGGTCGTGTACCCGATCGTCGGTTCGTGGGGCTGGGGCGGCGGCTGGCTCGACGCCATGCATTTCCACGATTTCGCCGGGTCCACCTTCGTGCACAGCGTCGGCGGCTGGGCCGCCCTCTCCGGCGTGATCCTGCTCGGACCGCGCATCGGCAAGTACGTCGACGGCAAGGTAATGCCCATCATGGGCCACAACATGCCGCTCGTGACCATCGGCGTCTTCCTGCTCTGGCTCGGCTGGTTCGGGTTCAACGGCGCATCCGCCCTGAACGCGGAGCCGCAGAAGGTCAGCCTCGTGCTCGTGAACACCATGATCGCGGCCAGCGCGGCGGTCGTCTCCAGCATGCTCACCAGCAAATTCATGCTGCACCACCCCGACCTCTCCATGACCATGAACGGCTGTCTCGCCGGTCTGGTCGGCATCACGGCCGGAGCGGACTGCGTGAGCGTGGGTTCGGCGGTCATCATCGGCCTCATCGCAGGCGTCATCGTGGTTCCCGCGGTCGTCATGTTCGACCGGCTCCACCTCGACGACCCCGTCGGCGCGCTCTCCGTCCACCTGGTGAACGGCGTCTGGGGCACGCTCGCGGTCGGCATCTTCTCCGTCGTACCGGAATACACGTTCAAGGTGCAGCTCCTCGGCGCGGCCGTCGTCGGCGCGGTGTCCTTCGTGTCCTCCTTCGCGATCTTCTTCGCGCTGAAGAAAATCACCGGCATCCGCGTCAGCGAGGAGGAAGAACTCCGCGGCCTCGACCTCTGCGAACACGGCGGCGAAGCCTATCCCGGATTCCAGTTCTTCGTCAACATGTAAGGGGAGGCAGAGCCTCCACTGCGGTTGTGCTTGGCTACGCCCAAGCACACTGCAAGCAGTGACGAAACAGTGCCCGGCTACGCTCGGGCACACTGCAAGCAGTGACGAAACAGTGCCCGGCTACGCTCGGGCACGGAGATAAAACAAAAAGCTCCGGCCTGCTCAAAGCGACCGGGGCTTTCTTTTGTCAGAAAACGTAAAACGGGCCGATGAGCGGTTTACTCGGCTTTCTGGTAGACGCGGACGTAGTCGACGTACATGTGAACAGGGAACGGCACTTTGGTAACGTCGCCGCCGCTGTCGCCGCCGAGCGCCAGGTTCACCAGCAGATAGTGCGGCTGATGAAACGGATTATCGACGGAGCGGAACCGCGCGTTTTTGACCTCGGCGATGGAGGAATTGTTCACGGCGCGCCCGTCAACCGACAGCACGATGCGGTTTTCGTCCCAGTCCATCGCGTACACATGGAACTTGTCCGCCCAGTCCGGGTCGTCTTTCCGATAATTACTGATCGGCGTGCGGACGGTGTTCCATTCAGGCGACCATTGCCCGCCTGCCGCGGACCAGCAGAAATTCGCGAGAACCGTTTCCTTATAATACTCGAAGATGTCGATCTCGCCGCAGGACGGCCAGTTCTCGGACACGCCGAGCGTCCAGAACGCGGGCCAGGACCCCTCCATCAGGGGCGCTTTGATGCGCGCCTCGATGCGACCGAACTGGAACGAGTGCAAGCCCTTCGTGATGAGGCAGGCGGAGGTGTATTCGATGGGGCGGCTGTCCCCGCCGAATCCGAACCAGCGGACATTCCCCATCGGATTCGGCAACGGCTGTTCGTGATGTTCGCCCGTGATGACAAGGCATCCGTCTCGCACCTCGGCGCTTTCCGGACGATACCACTGCGCCTCGTGATTCCGCACATACCCGGTCTCGTACGTCCAGTTCGAGGGATCGGGGCGTCCGTTCACATTGAACTCATCGGACCAGACCAGTTTCATCCCGGCAGGCGGATTCGGCGCGAAGGGATCGGCCTCGGACGCGGACGCAGAACCGGAGGGTTCCGTGGTCTGCGTCGACTGGGCTGGACCGCATGAGGCGAGCACGTAGGCGAGGAGAACCGGAAGGAACAGAAGGGACAGGGCTTTCATCATCGAACCTCCTGAGCTGGAACGTTCCCGGAAAACCGCCTCAGTTCGAGGCGGGCATGGACATCAGGAACTCGGCGTTCGTCGAAACCTTCTTGAGCTTGGAGATCAGGACTTCCATGGCCTCGACGGGCGGGACGCCGGTCATGGCCTTGCGGAGCGTCCAGACGCGCGGAAGCTCGTCGCGGTGGAGCAGGAGCTCCTCCTTGCGCGTGCCGCTTGCCTCGATGTTGATGGCCGGATAGACGCGCTTGTCGACGAGGCGGCGGTCGAGGTGAAGTTCCATGTTGCCGGTACCTTTGAATTCCTCGAAGATGACCTCGTCCATCTTGCTTCCGGTGTCGATCAGCGCGGTGGCGATGATGGTCAGGCTGCCGTAGTCCTCAATGTTGCGCGCCGCGCCGAAGAAGCGTTTCGGCTTGTGAAGGGCGTTGGCGTCGACGCCGCCGGTCAGGATCTTGCCGCTGTGGGGCTGGAGCGTGTTGTAGGCACGGGCAAGACGCGTGATGGAGTCAAGCAGAATCACGACGTCCTTCCGGGATTCCACCAGGCGCTTGGCCTTTTCGATGACCATTTCGGCGATCTGCACGTGGCGTTCCGGCGGTTCGTCAAAGGTCGAACTCACGACCTCCGCGTTCGAGCTCACGCTCATTTTCATGTCGGTGACTTCCTCGGGGCGTTCGTCGATCAGGAGGATGATCAGGATGACCTCGGGATTGTTTTTAATGATCGAGTTCGCCATCTTCTGCAGGAGCACGGTCTTGCCGGTGCGCGGCGGCGCGACGATGAGGCCGCGCTGGCCGAGTCCGATCGGCGTCACCAGGTCGACCACGCGTCCGCACAGTTCGTCCGGGGTGGTCTCGAGGAAGAGACGGCGGGTCGGGAAATACGGCTTCAGTTCGTTGAACGGGATAATGTCGCGCTTGCATTCGGGAGACTGGTGGTTGATGCCCGTCACGCGGAACATCGCGAAGAAACGTTCCTTTTCGCGCGGCTGACGAATCTCGCCTTCGATGAAGTCGCCCGTGCGGACGGCATAACGGCGGACCTGGTTCGGGCTGAGGTAGATGTCCTCGGAGGACGGCAGGTAGCTGTAGTACGGGGAACGGAGGAAGCCGAATCCGTCGGGCATGACCTCCAGGAAGCCGCTGCCGACGAGGATGCACCGGTCGCTGTTGGCGCGGATGATCTCGAAGACGAGCTCGGATTTCGTAAGGACGCCGACGCCCTCGATGCCCATGTCGCGGGCCATCTGGCTGAGCTCAGTGATATTCTTCTGCTGAAGCTCGGAAATGTTCAGAGTCTGCGGCGGGATCGGTTCGCCGTTTTCATCGTACTCGATGCGCGGACCGTTGTTGTAGTTCTGCTGCGTCATCTTCATAAGACGGCGGATTTCGGCGTAGGTCGGATCGTCGCCGCCCTGACGGATGCTGTTGTAGCCGCCGCCGTTGCCGCCGCCTTGGAACCGGCGTTTCTGATTCTGCTGGTTCTGGTTGTTCTGCTGCTTGTTGAACTGGCGGTTGTTCTGCTGATTGTTGTTGAACTGGCGGTTGTTCTGCTGATTGTTGTTGAACTGGCGCTGATGCTTGTTGTTGCGCTGCTGATTCTGATTGTTCTGCTGGTTCTGGCCGTGGTTGCGCTGCTGGTTGCCGCCCTGCTGCTGACCGTTGTTCTGTCCCTGCTGTACGGCGGGACGAGCGGCGGGTTCGCCCTGCGCGGACTCGGTTGATTCGCCCTGCTGACGCGGTTCGGCGGACGCCTGTTCGCCGAGGCTCCGGGTCTCCATATTGTCGTCGTCCGGGAAATCCGGCATAGAGGCATCGTTGCGCGGCATACGTGCAGGAGCTTTCGGAGCGGGCGGCACATAGACGATGCTGTCGTCATCGGGCGGAAGGTCGACGGACGCGCCGCCTGATTCGTTCATGCCGGCGACCACGATCTCGTTCGGACGGATCCCGCCGGGGAATTCCTGTTCCTGCGGATCGCCGTCGAAATCGCCGTCGTCGTCAAGGTTGAATTTATAGGTACGGACGGCCTTCAGGCCCTTGCGGGAACTCGGCGTGAAGGAATCGACATGCTGGACGGAGGCGGGGTCGTAGTCGCCGTCGTCGCCGAAATCCGAATCGGATGAATTGTCGCCGGATGCGGCGGGCTTATCTTCCGCGGTTTCCAGCGGCAGATCGGGCGCGGCATCCATGGCGGCATCGTCGTCGGGACGTTTTTTCGGCGGACGGCCGCGGCGTTTTTTCACGGGCGCTTCGGCGTCCGCTTCGACGGCCGGGGCGGCCTGTTCCGGCATTTCATTCTGTGCAGGATTCTGGTTTTCGGACTGCATTGCTTCCATTTCGTCAGACATCATTTGTTCCTTTCGGATATGGTTATTATGAATTTTGAAATATAGGACAAATAAAAGGGGATTATTAAGAATGTTAAGACATGGTTGATTTCAACTGCGCGACCAGCTCGAAACATTGTTTCCGCAGATGTTCCAGACCGCTGTTGTTGATCAGACCGAAGTCGGCGCGGGCGAGTTTCGCATCGGCGGACAACTGCACGTCCAGACGCGATTCCGCATCCTCGCGCGACAGACCGTTGCGCGCCATCAGGCGTCCGATCTGCATCTCACGCGGCATCCAGACCGCGATCGTGTGCGAATATTTTGTATCCCAGCCGATTTCGAAAAGCAGAGGGACCTCGACCAGGACCAACTCGGTTTCCCTGACGGCATCCCGGGCCATAAGCTCCTGCAAACACCGTTCTACTGCAGGATGTACCAGCGAATTCAGCGCTGCGAAAGCCTCAGCGCGATTCGATTCGGCGAAAAGCCGTTTCGACAGCGCCGCCCGGTCAATGCGCAAATCCGAGGTCACGACTTCGTCGCCCCAGTCTTTCCGCATTCCGGCAAGCAGTTCCGGCGTGGGATGTTCATAAAGGTCATGGCAGATCGCATCGGTGTCGTAGACATGGGAGAATCCGGCTTCCAGCAGGAAATGGCCCGCCGTCGTTTTTCCGCATGCGATTCCGCCTGTCAGAGCAAGAGGTTTCAACTCTTCCGTCTCCGTGCGGGTTCGTTTGGGTTGTGATTCCGGAATGCGTTTCTTGCGCCCTCCAGGGCAAACATATTCCGGGAGTCCGGCTATCCGTCCGAAAAATGATACAGGCGGATGATGCCTGCCGGGCGGGTCGGGGGGATTTTATGACCGGATGGCCGGACAAACAACAGAGTTCCGGGCGGTCATAATAAGGTGAATGAGTTTAATGTAGCATGCCGCGTTCCTTTTTTCAAGCGTATTTTCGGAAAAAAACGGAAAAACAGCCTGAAATCCCCTCTTTTTTCAGCAAGGACGCCGCCGAAAAACTGTCTCCCGGCATCGTCCGTGACTTTTTTGGAAACACTCCGAAAAAAACGGCGTTTCGCGGTTGATTAATCCTCGTTTCACGGTTATATTATTATTATAAAATCTTTGAAAAACAGACGCGCTTCCCCCTGTCTTCTTTGTTCCCCTGCCCTGCCGGATGCCCGGTTCACGAACCGGAATGTGCCGCATGGAGTCAGAACGGACCGAAAAAACGGGCGGACGCGCGCCGGAAAAAACACGGAAAACGACGATGAACGAGATCGGTTTTGACAACACACGCTATCTGGAGGAACAGTCCGCCGAGATTCTGCGCCGCGCCGAGCGGTTCCAGAACAAACTTTACATCGAATTCGGGGGCAAGCTCGCCTACGACTACCACGCCGCGCGCATCCTGCCCGGCTTCGATCCGAACGTCAAGCTCAAACTGCTCCAGCGCCTGAAGGACAAGATCGACGTCGTGATCTGCATCTACGCGGGCGACATCGAACGCAAGAAGATCCGCGCCGACTTCGGCATCGCCTACGACGCCGACACCTTCCGCATCATGGACAACCTCCGTTCACTCGGCATCACCGTGAAGGCCGTCGTCGTGACCCGCTACGAGGACCACCCCGCGGTCAACAACTTCATCACCAAGCTCGAACGCCGCAACGTCGCCGTCTACAAGCACAAGACCATCAAGGGCTACCCCGCCGACGTCGACCTCATCGTAAGCGACGCGGGATACGGCGCGAACCCGTACATCGAGACCGACCGGCCGATCGTCATCGTGACCGGTCCCGGCCCCAGCAGCGGCAAGATGGCGACCTGCCTTTCCCAGGTCTACCACGAACACAAGCGCGGCGTCGCCGCCGGTTACGCCAAGTTCGAGACGTTCCCCGTCTGGAACCTCCCGCTGAACCACCCGGTCAACATCGCCTACGAGGCCGCCACCGCCGACATCGGCGACGTGAACATGGTCGACTCGTTCCACCTGGACGCCTACGGCACGACCGCGGTCAACTACAACCGCGACATCGAGATATTCCCCGTCGTCCGCCGCATCATGGAACGCATCATGGGCGAAGGCAACGTCTACAAATCCCCGACCGACATGGGCGTGAACCGCGTCGGATTCGCGATCTCGGACGACGCCGTCGTGCGCGAGGCATCCAAGCAGGAGATCATCCGCCGCTGGTTCCGCTACAGCGCGGAATACGCCCTCGGCGCGACCGACCTCAACACCGTCCAGCGTGTGCAGATTCTCATGGATAACCTCGGAATCAAGGGCGAGGACCGGCCCGTGGTCATTCCCGCCCGCGAGACCGCCGCGCAGGCCGCGCAGATTCCCGGACACGGCAACGACGGCTTCTACTGCGGCGCGGCGCTCCAGCTCCCCGACGGACGCATGATCACCGGCAAGAACTCCCCCCTGCTCCACGCCGCGGCCGCATGCGTGCTGAAGGCGCTGAAGGAACTCGCCAACCTCCCGCACGAACTCGACCTGCTCTCCCCCGACGTGATAGACTCCGTGGCGCATCTCAAGAAGACGCTGAAAAATCCGCGTGTCAGCCTCGACCTCGAGGAGACCCTGATCGCGCTCGCGGTCAGCACCACCGCCAATCCCGCCGCGAAGCTCGCGCTCAACCATCTCTCCCAGCTCAACGGCTGCGAAATGCACCTCTCCCACCTCCCCGCGCAGGGCGACGCCGCCGGACTCCGCAAGCTCGGCGTGAACCTCACCAGCGACCCGAAATTCGCCAGCCGCGACCTCTTTGTGGAATGATCCGTCATGAGAAAAACCATCCTAAAACAAAAAACTGCCACCAAAAAGGTGTTAAAAAAGGCTTCTTCTCCGCAATCTCGAGAGATGTCTAAAATCAAACAAAGCCATCATACGGTTGACTCCCGTTCATGGAATCAGTTTATTCTCAAGCAGCTTTCCACAAAAAAGGCATCTTTGCCAGCAGGACGAAAGATTTCCGTTAAACGGTGGGTGAAAATAAATAACACTCAGCAAACCGTTTATAACGCGTCCTCCCTAAAACAAGAGTTCAGTTTGTTAGAGAATCCAACTCAAGCAAGAGAACAGATTCTGAAATCCAGCCGCCGTGTGGTCCTGAAAGTAGGGACGCGCCTCCTCGCCGACCAGTCGGCCATCGCGCGCCTCGTCGCACAGATCCACGCTCTCCGCGAATCGGGCCGCCAGGTCATCCTCGTTTCCTCCGGCGCGGTCGGCATGGGCATGCGCGCAGCTGGTCTTACTCGCCGTCCGCGCCACCTCTCCGAAGTCCAGGCGCTCGCCGCCATGGGTCAGGCCACGCTCATGGCGATGTACGAGGAGGAATGCCGCAAATACGGATTCTGCGCCGCCCAGCTCCTCCTCACCGCCGACGACCTGCGTTCCCGCGAACGCCATCTGAACGCCGTCAACTGCATTGAGGCGCTGCTCGCGCACGACGTGCTCCCGATCATCAACGAAAACGACCCCGTGTCCGTCAGCGAACTCAAGTTCGGCGACAACGACACGCTCGCCGCCCTCCTCGGATCCATGATCCGCGCCGACCTCACCATCATCCTCACCACCGTCGACGGTCTCCTCGACAGGAACCCGGACGGCACGCTCGGGAAACGCATCTCCGTGGTCCGCGGTGTGACCGCTCAACTGAAGGAGATCGCTTCCGGCACCGACGACGCCGCGTTCTCCATCGGCGGCATGGCCTCCAAGCTCAAGGCCGCCGAGGTGCTGAACGGCGCGGGCGAAGCGCTCTGGATCGCATCCGGAAAAGATGCGAAAATCATTTCCCATATTTTTTCTGACAAGGACGTCGGGACCGTGTTTCTCCCGCAAGATGGATTACAAAAGATGGGCTCCCGCAAACGCTGGCTCGCATCGTTCTCGCGCCCCGCGGGCGTCATCGCCATCGACGACGGCGCGGCGAACGCTCTGGTCAGAAAAGGCTCCAGCCTGCTCCCGTCCGGCGTGGTCTCCATCACCGGCGCGTTCAAACGCGGCGACGTGGTGAAGATCGTCAAAGCCTCCTCCGGCGCAGTCCTCGCGAAAGGCATCACCAATTTTTCCGCCGAAGAGGCCGCGCGGATCGCGCATCACAAGTCCGGCGACCTGACCGACATCCTCGGCTGCGACGCCGAAGACGAGCTGGTCCACCGCAACAACCTCGTCCTGCTCTGACGTCTCCCCCTGCCCCGCCCGGTTTACACCATGAAATTCTACATCAAGACCTACGGCTGCCAGATGAACCTGCGCGACTCCGATTCCGCCGCCGCGCTGCTCATCGAACACGGCTTCCTGCCCGCCAGCGGCGAGGCCGACGCCGACCTCGTGATCCTGAACACGTGCAGCGTGCGCGACCAGGCGGAACGCAAGGCGATCGGCAAGCTCGGATTCCTCGGCAAGCTCAAACGCGAGCGTCCGTGGATGATCTTCGGCATCATGGGCTGCATGGCGCAGAGCCGCGGCGCGGAACTGCTGAAGTCCATCAAACATCTTGATTTCGCCATCGGCACCGACCAGATCCACCGGATCCCGGAGATCGTCGAGCAGATCGCCGCGAAACGCGAAAAGACCGCTTCCTTCGACCGCGCGTCCGCCGAGACGCCCGGCATCGACTCCCACCGGTTCGACGGCGCGGAGTCGCCCCACTCCGCTTTCGTCTCCATCATGCGAGGATGCAGCCGCTACTGTTCCTACTGCATCGTGCCGTTCGTGCGCGGACCGGAACGCAGCCGTCCGATGGACTCCATCCTCGCCGAATGCCGCACCCTCGCCGCCCACGGTGTGCCGGAGATCTTCCTGCTCGGACAGAACGTCTCCGCCTACGGGCTGGACAATACCGCTCCGCCGCCCGACGACGCGCCCTCGCCCTTCGGCGAGCTCCTGAAAGGCATCGCCGCCATCGACGGCGTCCGCCGCATCCGGTTCACCTCGCCGCACCCGGCCTACTTCACGCAGGCGCTCATCGACGCGTTCACACAGACGGAGAAGGTCTGCAAGTACGTGCATCTGCCGCTTCAGTCCGGCTCCGACCGCGTCCTCAAGCTCATGAACCGTCCGTACGACACCGCGAAATACCTCTCCATCACGGACCGTCTGCGCGCGGCCGCCCCCGGCATCTCGTTCTCCACGGACGTCATCGTCGGCTTCCCGACCGAGACCGAGGCGGATTTCCAGGCCACGCGCGAGCTGATGGACCGCGTCGGATTCGACAACGCGTTTATCTTCAAATATTCGCCGCGCAAGGGCACGCGTTCCGCGCAGATGACCGACGACGTGCCGCAGGAGGTCAAGGAGGAACGCAACCAGATTCTGCTCGCCGACCTCGAACGCCGCGCCGAAGCCGCGAACAGAAAGCTCGTCGGACAGACGTTCGAACTCCTCGTCGAAGGCCCCAGCAAACGCAACTCCGCGCGCTGGAGCGGACGCACCGACACGTTCAAACAGGCCGTCTTCACGCCCGATCCCGCCCGACCCGTCGCGTGCGGCGACTTCGTGCGAGTGAAGATCGTGCGGTCCACCGCCACCACCCTCTACGGCGAACTGATTCCCGCCGAAAAAACGAATTGACACACCACGAAAGGCTTCCACGCATGAAACTGCTCTTCTTCTCCGATGTCCACGGCGTACCCGGCACCCTGGAACGCCTTCTCGAACACGCCGACGCGCTCAAGCCCGACCGCATGGTCCTGCTTGGCGACGTCCTGTACCACGGCCCCCGTAACGGCGTCCCCGGCTGGTACGACCCGCAGAAGGTCGCCGGCCTGCTCAACGCCCGCCGCGAACAGATCATCGCCGTGCGCGGCAACTGCGACGCCGACGTCGACCAGTTCCTCCTGAAGTTCCCCATCATGGCGGATTTCTCCGAGATCCTCACCGATTCCGCCCGGTTCTTCATCACGCACGGACACCTCTGGAACGCGACCAACGTCCCGCCCGTCCCCCAGGGCACCATTCTCGCACACGGACACACGCACATCCCGGAACTCCGCCCCCTCCCCGAAGGCGTTACGCTCTTCAATCCCGGCTCCATCTCCCTGCCGAAACGCAACTTCCCGCCGACCTTCGGCTTCTTCGACGGCGCGAACCTGACCGTCCGCCGCCTCGAAGACGGCGCAATTATCCTCCCCGCCTGAACAATTCCGTGCCCGAGCGAAGCACGGCACTACCCAAGTCGAGGCATCTGCCTCGTGCTCAAATAAAGCTGAGAGCACGCCGCAAGCGGTGCTGATACAGTGTCCGGCTTCGCTCGGACACACCGTAAGCGGTGTCGGATAGTGCCGGGCTTACGCTCCGGCACGATAAGGCAAAATAGGGCAGATAAGACTCAATGAGGCGGACAGGGAGAAATACACCCTATCCGCCTTATAATCCTTATCCCCCGTGCGCAAGCGAAGCTGAGCGCACTACCGCAGTCGAGGCATCCGCCTCGTCATTCCCATTCGATGGTTCCCGGGGGCTTGGACGTGATGTCGTAGACCACGCGGTTCACGCCGTCGACTTCGTTGATGATACGGTTGGAGATGCGCGCGAGGAGCGGATACGGGAGTCGGACCCAGTCGGCGGTCATGCCGTCGCGGCTTTCGACCGCGCGGATGGCGATGGCGTCCTCGTAGGTGCGTTCGTCGCCCATGACGCCGACGGAGCGGACGGGGAGGAAGACGGCGAAGGTCTGCCAGATCTTGTAGTAGAGGTTGGCCTTCTTCATCTCGTCGACGATGATCTTGTCCGCGCCGCGCAGGACGGCGAGCTTGCCGGGCGTGACTTCGCCGACGCAGCGGACCGCGAGTCCGGGGCCGGGGAAAGGCTGGCGCATGACCATTTCCTCGGGCAGGCCGAGCTGACGGCCCACTTCGCGCACTTCGTCCTTGAAGAGGCGGCTGAGGGGTTCGAGCAGCTTGAACTTCATGTGTGCCGGGAGCCCGCCGACGTTGTGGTGGCTCTTGATGACGGCGCTCGGGTTGCCGTCGATGGAGATGCTTTCGATGACGTCCGGGTAGGTGGTGCCCTGCGCGAGAAAAGTCACGTCCGGGATGTTCGCGCAGGCGTCGCTGAACACCTGGATGAACTCGCCGCCGATGATCTTGCGCTTGCGTTCGGGCTCGTTGACGCCGGCGAGCTTCGAGAGGAAACGGTCGGTCGCGTCGACGTACACGAGCGACATCTTGAACGTGCCGCCGAAGAGCTCGCGGACGCGTTCGGGCTCGTCCTTGCGGAGCAGGCCGTTGTTCACGAAGACGCAGGTGAGCTGGTCGCCGATGGCCTTGTGGATGAGCGCGGCGGCCACGGAGGAATCGACGCCGCCGGAGAGGCCGAGGATCACGTTCGCGGAGCCGACGGTCTCGCGGATCTCCGCCACGGAGCGTTCGATGAAGTCGGACATGGTCCAGTTCGCGGAGCAGCCGCAGATGCCGAGGCAGAAATTCTCGATGACGAGCGGGCCCATCGGGGAGTGGACGACCTCGGGGTGGAACTGGATGCCGAAGAGGCGGCGGTCCAGGTCCTGCACGGCGGCGAACTCGGTGTTGTCGGTCTTCGCGCAGGTCTTGAAGCCCTCGGGCAGGCGCGTGACCTTGTCGCCGTGGGACATCCACATCTGAGTCTCGGAGGGGACGTCCTCGAAGAGCGGCGAGGCGGCCGTGGTGGTGACGATGGCTTTGCCGTATTCGCGGGCGTCGCCGTGCGCCACTTCGCCGCCGAGCGTCTCGACCATGAGCTGGAGGCCGTAGCAGATGCCCAGCACCGGGATGCCGAGGTCGAAGATGGCGGGGTCGCATTTCGGGGCGTTCGCCTGGTATACGCTCGCGGGGCCGCCGCTCAGGATGATGCCCGAGGGCGCGGCGGCGCGGATCTCTTCCGCCGGGGTCTTCCAGGAGACGATCCGGCTGTAAACGTGGAGTTCGCGGACGCGCCGGGCGATGAGCTGACTGTACTGGGATCCGAAATCCAGCACGAGAATGGTTTCAGGATGATTCATAACATTGTTTCTCATGGGGTCAGAAAAAAAGAGTATCATATAATATGATACTGAAACGGGAAAAAATCCAGTCCGAAACGGTAGATTTTCATAAAAATGTGCCTTGCGGCGATGACGGATGCCCGTCCCGTTTTTTGGAGGAACTGTCGCCTGTTATCCGCCCTGCGCATAGTCCCACAAACCGATCGTGAATTGAGATACGGAAGATTAACCTTTCTTTTTCGTATCTCTTTTTGTTTCATCTTCTGAAAGCAGGCTGGACGTGTCGCCGTTCGGGAGGAAGTTTTTCGGGCTGATGATGGAGTGTCCCAGTTCCTTTTCCGTTTCCTTGCGGGCGTTTCCGGCGACTTTTCCGCCTCGTTTGGCGACCGATTTGTGTCCGGGCATGTCTGTGGGCTTCTCCTGTCGGGAAAGCTCCGTTGTAACACGTTCGCCGAGCATGGTGAAGATCAGTTCCAGGTCGGTCATGTGATCGCGGAGATTCTGATTGGGCGAGTCCAGCCCCTTGTATGTTTTGTATGCGGAGGGGGTCATGCCGAACGTCGCCTTGCTGATCTCGGCGGTCAGAATCGCGTAATCGCGTTCCTCCGTGATGCCGCGTTCCTTCCATTCGTCCGTCAGGTTCTGCCGGATGGCGATGCCGCGAAGCCGTTTGTCGATCCAGTCTTTCGGATACCCTTTCTGTTCATAAAGCGCCTTCATGCGCTCCTGCGCCAGTTCGGGATTTTCGATTTCCCGCACACGGTCATAGCCGACCTGCGCCAGCCATTGTTTGAACGGCTCCGCTTTCGGGGAGGGGATGGACTGGATAATACGGAATATGCCTTTGATGTTGGCGCAGTTGACTTTCTGTATCCCCCCGGTAGTCTGTACCGGAAGGGGGGTGACAAGTTGTCCCCACCCTTCTGCCAGTACGGGATCACGATGCCGAAGCTTCTTGATGTAGTCGGAGGGGTTCACGCTGTCCGTTAAAACGGCGACAACATCCACGACGGAGAAATACCATTCGTCGTTGTGCCAGGTCCTGCGGATGGTCTTGTCCTGAAATACCACGAGGGATTTTTTTTCTTCGTTTTCGCTCATTTCGTTTTTGATCCCGCCAGTTGTTTGTTGTTTGACTGTTCGATATAACATACACCTGTATGTGCGGATTACAAGCTAAATGAACAGGCGTTTTCATTCTTTTTCTTCGGGACGAGGCAAATCAGAAAAATAGTCCGTAGTCCAGGCACGCCGACCAGTAGTCGGTCAGCTCGGGGTGCGCCTCGGTCTCGGCGATGACAGTCGTGACCGCCGCCGACCGCCACGCCGCATCGTTCCACAGTTTCTCCAGAAACGCGCTGTCGTGGATGTCGTTCAAGCCGAAGCGCCAGGTAAGCCCGCGGTTGCCCATCACGAGCAGGATCAGCCACGCGTGATCGGCGTAGGACGCCGGATCGTTGAAACGGCGCGCCATGTATTCGTCCGTGATTCCGAACGGGAAATCCCTGCATGTCCCGAGCGGATCATCCGTTTGCATGAACGACCCGTGTCCGAAATAGGTGAAGAAGTATGTGACGCATTCGAATCCCTCCGGATTGCCGTCGCGCAGCTCGAAGCGTTCGGTCGCGAGTGCGAAGAGATCGGACAGGAACATGTTCAGATCGTCCCATGTGCCGTCCTTGACCAGTTCGGAGTGGAAGAAGACCGTCCACATGAGAAAACGCTTGAACAGCTCTTCGTATTCCTCATCGTGTGCTTGCACGCATTCCCGGAAGTGCGCGGCGAGATAACGCGTGACGTCCGGCAGATAATGGGCGGATTCGTCGTAGGTCCCCGCGGGCACCGATCCGCCGAACAGCGCCGTGAACTCGCGTGCGTTCAGGTAACGTCCGTCCTTTTGCAGGATGCTTTTTTTCAGGTCGCCGCCGTAACGCTGATACGGATCGGACAACTGTTTCGGTTTCGGGTACTTTGCCGCCTTAATCTCGTGCATGAAACGCCTCCGTTTTCCATCTTCCTTTTTCGCCGGATTCGAACTCAGAACCCGACCTCCGATTCCTGTTCGCGTTCGTACGCGCCCTTCTTGACGCTGTAATTGAAGAACGGGAAGACCGGCAGGAATCCGTTCGGGTTGATGTTCAGCAATCCGATTTGGAACGGGCTGCCCTCGAATGTGGTGTTGAACAGCCCGACCTGAACCGGATTTCCTTCCGAGGTGTTGTTGACCACCCCGACCTGGAAGCCCTCCGTCAAATCGAGGTTCATAACGCCTAAATTCAGGCATTTCCCGAGCGAATCCCGGCGATCGCGTCCCCGATCTATCCCCGAATTGTACGTGATCGCACCGATCTGCGCACCGCGAACGGCGGAGGTCAAAATGCCTCCGATCTGACAACCGGTAATTTTGCTGTCGTTGTACCCGGAACAATCCAGTCCGATCACCTGCAGTCCGGCGCCCTTGGTCCCGTAAATGTTGCAAAGACAAAAGTCAATTCCGTTGAACCTCTTTTTTGCAGTCATAGCCTCAACGGAAAGCCCGTTTGTTTTGCTTTTGACCATAAACGGAAAAACGGAAATGCCGTTCTGCGTCCCGGAAGGCGGGGCGTATCCAAGGAAATCCGGAAGATCCGAAAGCCCGGCCGAAATCCCATTGAAGCTTGAATCGCTGCCTTCTATTGCGAATAAAAGACCGGCTGATACCCCGTAGTTGGTTCCAGTAAAACCCGATCCCAGGATCGAGGCAAAGATCCCGCATGAGTCTCTGTCATATGTCGCCAATCCCGTGGAAATGCCGTAGGTGGTAACATCTTCCTCCCCGACGGGCCACAGCAGCGGACCGAGCTGGAGCGGCGTGATCACGGCGCTGACCGTTTCGCCTTGCTCATTGACTACGTCATGCCTGCACCCCGTGCAGAGAAACATGAAAAGCGCGGCGGCGAGGGCGGCAAACAATCTGTAAACCGAGCGTACGGATGTCATTGTTTCGGCTTCTTTTCCGGTTCGGCGGGCTTCGCCTCTTCCTTCAGTTCGGCGGGCTTCGCTTCTTCTTTTTTCTCGACCGGCGGCTTCCGGTTCATGTACTTGTCGCAGTATTGGAGGACGGCCTTGCGAAAGGTCTCCGTACAGTCCGGATCGTCCCAGAGCATGTGGTTGGAGTTCGGGAAATCGACGCGGACGTTCGGGACGTGGTGCGCTTCCAGCGCCTTCGCGAGCTCGTCGCGGTGGATCGGCTTGACGAGATCGTCCCTGCCGCCGTAGGCGAAGACGGTCGGCGCGGATTTCTCGTTGACGAAGTGAAGCGGGGAAAGCGCGTCCGCCGCCGCCTTCAACTCGGGCGTGTCGAGTTTCTTCGGGTCGATCGCGACGCGCGCGCCGTAGCCGATCAGCATCGCTGCGATCCGGTCGCCCCAGAATTCCCTGTGGAACGACACCGGGCCGACTTTGTCGAACACGAACGCGACCGGGATGGCGGATTCCGAGGCGCGGGAATAGGCGTACAGCAGTGCGAGGTGCCCGCCCGCGGAGAATCCGCCGACGGCGAGTTTCGGGGCGTGATACCCCTCCTTCGCGAGCCGCTGTTTGAGCGCGGCGATGCACGCCGTGATCTCGTCGAGCATGGTCTTGATCGTGACGTCGTTCTTGTCCGAGACCAGGGAATAATCCATGGTGGCGGTGATGCAGCCGTTCTTGGCGTAATACTTGCAGTCATACGCCACTTCGTCGCGGTTCCCCCCGGTCCAGGAGCCGCCGTGGATCAGGAGCAGCAGCGGCGCGTCCGCCTTCGGGTCGAGGTTTTTCGGGAGATACAGGTCGTACTTGTTCGAGGCTTCCTTGCCGTAGGACAAGCCGGAGAGCACGCGGCCGTCCTCCTCGCTCCACGACTCCATGTAGCCGCCCTGCCGGAGGTTTTTCTGAAGGGCGTTCCTGACGCATCCCGCGCAGAGCAGGAGCACGAGGCACACCGCCGTTAAACATACGATCAAAATCCGCCGGATTCTTTTGCCTGACAACTTCATGGTGTAGCCTTTCTGTTCGAACTAACATTATGTATTAAATACAACAATATTTGAACCTGAGTTAAAAACTCCAGATTTCTTTTGCAATAGCATACAGTAGTTGACTTCGTTTTGACAAAGCGTTTTTGTCAAAATCATCGATTGGTTCAAAACCGATGTTGTATTTGGAAACAAAACGATCATTGAAATCTTTTAAACAGAGATTCGAGTGATAAGTGTCGGCTACGAGCGTGCGGCCCCATTCGAGGCCATTGGAGTATGTTTTCAATTTGTCATGATAAGGCTCATTGCCCGAGCTGATATTATCTCTTCCTCTAAGAATCAGGAGTCCTCCTAAACGGTTCCGGAGATTTTCAAATTCTTCTTCATTGGAAAACTTCGATATGCTTTCCTGATTTCTCGAAAAAATGTGTTCCACATGGAATCCGCTCTTCCATGCGGTGCCCTTTGTAGAAATGTCATAAACGGGAAAAACCATTTCTTTTCCAATATTATCGCAAATATATTTTTCAATTCGAGCAAAGAAATAACGTAATGTGCGTTTGTCCATATTTGTGAAATCCCGTTGCAGAAAACGTTCATACTCCAAGAGAGATGTTATTCTTTCCTTTCCTGTTTTTCTTATAATCTCTTTTTCAAGAAGGTCGTTGAATACTTGTCTGTACTCGTTTGGCTGCTTGCCCGGCAATAATTCATTCAGTTTGAATACCAAATCCTGGAAATCATTACTGTCATAGATTCCATTTAAACGCAATAACATGTTAAGGCGATCATGTTCAAATGCGATGGAATGTATTTTTTCCGCTTCATGCGGATCATTTTCACAGCATGCAGCAAGCACATTTTGATACTGACCATTCAATTCATTGATTTTATTGTCGTATTCCAAAAACTCATCCTGATTCTCCCGTATTATTTTATACAGCCGAGAATAGTATGTTAGTTTTTTTGATATGAAATCCTTGACGTTGGATGACGCATTTTGATCTTGACGACGAAATTGAAGATCGGATGCTATGCTGTTTTCAGGCTCGAATATGTATCTGTGATATGATTTGCTAAGTGTTATTAGAAGTTTTGAGTTTGTTGAAAAAACATATTTTGCCCTTAAATAATCAATAAAGAAACTGTCTTCCAAATCCTTTATTTGAGCAAGTGATTTTTCCCATAGATCCGCATATTTTTCCGTATCGCTCTTCGAAAGCGTTCCAAGCAGCTTTCCCTTTAATATCTCAAAAGGTTTCAACGGCTCACCACGGTCATTGATTACTTCAAAAACCATAGGCGTGTCATCTTTGTCAATGGATAATTCAACCAGAACCAGGCGTTCGAGAAAATAATGCGCAAAAACAAGCAGTTTGTGCTCTGAATAATTCTTTTGTTCAAAAAAGGACACGATATCCTTATAGCGATTAAGCAACGTTTCTTCGGTTGTATTCTCGAAGGAATCGGGCGGATTGTTTCCATCGTTCTGGAAAATGCAGTCCATGATGCGTTTGCGTTTCGAATGATTAATGCAATAAATGTTTCCGGCATACCGGTCAGCGGAAAAGATACAATCCTTCAAAACATTCCTGATATTCTCGTCTGTTATTCTGTGAAAAAGATACGTTGCAATAAGTGTAAGAGTGGTCAGTCGTTGTTGCCCGTCAACGATAAAGACTTTTCCTTCGACCTTGTTTGTTATAAACACATTCAGGTAATACCAGGAATACTTGGACATAATTTCTTCGGAAAGCTCTGAATTGCCATACTGTGTATATGAGTTCTCAAAGGACCAGCAAATGTCCTTTAATAATATTTCAACAGACTCCCTGGTCCAAACATATTCCCGTTGATAGAAATCAATATAATATTTTTTTGAACGAAGGCTGTTTTCAACGGTTAGCTTTTGCGGATCGATAGTTGTTGCCATTATTGTCTCCTATTTAGTGAAATGCTTTGTTTTTTCTCGTTGAGAACCGTGTTTGTCTGTTATCATGAGTTTTTTTGCTGATAGTTCAAACTATGTGAGAACTATAACGCATTTTGGAAAAAAATCAAGTCTATTTTTAAAGAATGTTTATCACATTGTTTCTCTGTTGTTAAAAGAACTGGGGGCTGTTATATTTATGTGGCCCCGTACTCTCTATTGATTTTAGCTCCAGATAATGCGTCAGGCGGAGAAATGGACCTCTTTGCCGGGGTGAACCTGTGCTGCCTCGGTGAACTCATCCAAACGAATTCACCGAGGCAGTTTTTTTGCCGTGAGGCGCGCACGACGGAGTATGTTCTAAACAGGCCATGCGAAAGATCCCTTGCCTGCAGGGCATGATGGGAAGAAGCAGCCTATAAAGCTCTGGCTTACATTTGGAAGTAGTCTGTTTCCGTATATCCCGATGCGCCGGGCACAGTAAAACCCGCCCTCATAATATACTCGTCCAGGTTGTCCGGGCTAACGATCTTTGCAAAGTAATACTCTTCCAAATCTATTTCATTAGAAGTTGGAGCTGTCGGCATCGGGATTGTGGCGCGTCCTCCGTCCACACTTACAAGCGTTACGGTTTTAACCCATGAATCACAGTAAAACACATCGTATGCTGACTTAAAAGCATTAGAGTCAGGAAATCTCGTAAGCCATCCCTCATGAAATTCTTCGTCGCTGTCGCGTTTCTGAATTCTTAACAGGGGGTCTTCAGAAAAGGTGTAACTGCCTAATTCCGGGCTATGAACCCAATTCGATGCGGATGTCGTTCTAAGGATGTCTCTGATTTCAAAAAGATTCATCATTCTTTCCTTTCGGTTTTTCTCGCGGACTTGGGAATGAGCCCGTTCGAGGTTCTGGTTTTGTGAAAAAAATATTTGTCGGGGAAACATTTCCCCTACGCATACAATAATCTGAGGTTTTGTAAAAAACAAGTTCGCGAGAAAAAATAAACGAAAACAGAATCAGGAATAGCGTATAAAAATATGCCTGTTTGAGCTCCTTTTCGGATACATAGCAATTTGTCAACGGAACCAACGATGTCGGGCGCGATCACGGTCAACGGGGATGTCCTTTCGGGGAGGGGCGCTTCGCGCCTCGGTGAACTCGTATGGACGAGTTTGACAGTTTTCTTTACCGCGTGGCGCGCAAAGCCGGGGAAGGATCACGCGGCATGGACGCCCAATATTCCCAGACGGAGAAGCACGATGTAAAGAATATCTTTTAGTAACAATGCCGACAGCAGAAGCTAGCAGAGGGTGTATTTCTGCCTTTTGTACAGGGACCCCAGCGCCTCGACAAGAAGAAGGAAATACGCAAGACTGACAAGCAGGACGAGGGTGATCATAACGATCGGGAACAGCGTTTCCCCCAGAAAGAGAGCCAGGCTTTTCGGGACGATGCAGTCAACATATCTGACCGTCAGATCCAATGCGATCAGGAAGCTGAAAACAGGGAATTCCATGATGAGAATGACCATGGCAAGGAAATTCCCGATTTTTGTGAGCGGCTTCCTATTCATAAATTGCAGGTTTCCCTGAATGGTGATTCGAACGGTCATTCCGGAACCGGGAGAACAGTCATTCCTCCGGGCGGATGATGCGGTAGGCTGGGAGGCCGGGGACGTCGAACGCCTTCATGAGCGCGGCGGTCTCGGGGGCGGAGGGCTTGTCGGCGTGAATTTTCAGGAAGATCATGCCGTCCATGGCGGCCTTGACCGCAGGATCCTGGAAGGTGGAAAGCTCCATCGCCTTGCAGTTCTTGCACCAGGCGGCGGTGAAGTCGAGGAGGACGGGGCGGCCGGTGGCGGCGGATTCCTTCAGCGCGGCGTTGATCTCCGCGGTCGCTCCGGCGGATTCCTGCGCGGAGGCGATCCCGGCGGCTTCGGCGCGGCCGTCGGCGAAGAGGGTCCAGGCGGTCCAGCCGTAATACGCGGCGAGTCCGAGGATGAACACGCCGAGGAGCTGTTTCACGCGCATCATCCAGCGTCCGGGCTTCGGGAAAAGTCCGATTCCGGCGGCGGCGACGGGCCACGGGAGCGCCATGCCGAATCCGAGCGCGAACGGGAGGGCGAGTCCGTAATAATCGCCGTGCGCGACCATTTTCGCGGCCTGCACGAGCGCGGCGGCGAGGACCGGGGCGACGCACGCGCCCGCGAGCACGGCGGACAGCGCGCCCATCAGGAATATGCCGCCGAAGTGGGCGGATTCGGGCATGCGGACGGACGCGCCGAACCGGGAGAAGTCGATGACGAAGAGGTCGAACATGGCGAGCGCGAGCACGACGAAGATCACGGCGACGGCGGCGTTGAATATCCAGCTGGAGTCGATGCCGCCGAACGTGGTGCCCATCAGGACGGAGAGCACGCCGAGCAGGCCGTAGGTGATCATGATGCCCGCGCCGTACGCCATGCCGTGCCACACGCGCGTGAGCTTGCCGTTGCCGGACGCCCGGCCCGCGCCGATCATGGCGAGGTTGACCGGAAGCAGGGGCAGCACGCAGGGGGTGAGGTTGAGCGCGATGCCGCCGAGGATCGCGAGCAGGAGCATCATCAGGAAGCCCTTGCCCGCGAACGTGAACGCGGAATACTTCGATTCGTCACCGGTGAGGAACCCGAGGAACTTTTCGGCGGGGAGATAGCCGTCGGCGGAACGCTCCAGTTTGAACGGCAGAAGCTCGACCGCGGCGGTTTCTTCAGTCTTGTCATCCTTCTTGACCTCGGTTTCAGCGGAAGACGTTGTTTCTGTTGTGGCTGAGGCCGCGCCGGGGACGGCGAGTTCGGCGGAGCCCGGCATGTAGCACATTTCGCCGACGCAGACTTGCCATTTGACTTTGAGTTTGCCTTCGACCGCGGCGGATTGAGGCAGGATCCAGGTGATGACGCCCGGCCCGACGTAGAACGAATCGAGTTCGCCGGTTACGGCGTCCTTTTCCTGTTTCGGGGCGGGGGCGGAGACCGGCGCGACGCCGTCGGGCAGGACGGGGCCGGTGGAGGCCTCGTAGGCGTGGGCGTTGTCCGGCAGGGTGAGCGAGAGCGCAAGGTCATTTCCCTGTGCGGCGAGCGTCCATGACTTTTCATCGACAGGCGCGGCGAAAAGTCCGGCGGCGAATGCGAAAAGGCAGAAGAGAACGGAGAAAAGTTTCATGGCAGGCGGTCTTTCAGGTCAAGGTTCATCGGTTGCGTCCGCATTGCCGGAAGCGTCGTCCGCGCCGGACAGCGGCAGATCAAGTTCATCGGACAGCGCGGGTGCATCGTCTGTTCCGGCATCGTCCGGTTCGGATTCCGTATCCGCGTCCTCGCCGATGAGGCGGACGGTGAGCGGATCGGAGGAGAACTCGGGGGCGGTGAAGCGTTCGGGTATTTTCTGGTCCTTCTTCGCCGGAACGCCGAGCGCCTTGAGTTTTTCGGCGGACCCGAGGAGCCCCTGGCGTCCGCTGAGCGCCTTCACGGCGGCCTCGTATTTCTTTCCGGTCGATTCGAGCTGGCGGCCGACGTCGTCGAACACGGCGAAGAAGCGCTGGACGCGCGCGAGCAGTGTCTCGGCGGTCTTCACGATCTCCTGCTGGTTGCGTTCCTGCGCCATGCGGTTCCACGCGACCTTGATGATGTAGAGGAGCGTCATCAGGTTGAACGGGTTCACGATGAGGATGCGTTTCTCGAACGCGCGGTTCCAGAGGCCGGAATCGCCCTGGAGCGCGGCCTGATACGACGGGTCGTTCGGGATGAACATGACAACGAAATCGACGGAATCGCCCTTGCGGAGGTAGGCGGAGTAGTCTTTCTTCACCAGCTCGTCGACGTGCGCCTGCACGCTGCGGATGTGGCGCTGGAGGGCGTCCTCGCGTTTCTTCGGGTCGTCGGCCGCAACGTAGTCCGTGTAGGCTGTGAGGCTGACCTTGCTGTCGATGACGACCGCCTTTCCGTCGGGGTAGTTCACGATCACGTCGGGGCGCATGATGTGGTCGGACGCGCTCTTCACGGTCTTGCCGGAATCGTCGCGAATGGTGTCCTGCGTGCGGTAGTGGACGCCCTTCACGAGGCCGGAATTGCGGAGGATGGTCTCGAGGATCATTTCGCCCCAGTCGCCCTGCGTCTTGCTCTGGCCCTTCAGCGCGTTCGCGAGGTTGTTCGCGTCCGTGCCGATCTTTTCGGTCATTTTGACCATGGACTCGTACTGATGCTTCAGGGATTCGTTGAGCTTGACGCCGTTCTCGCGGACGTCGTCCATGGATTTCTTGTAGACGGCGAGCTGTTCGCGGAGCGGGGAGAGGATGGCGGCGAGCTGTTCTTTGTTGGCGGTCTGGAGGTTTTCGGTGCGCTCCTTCAGGATGGTCTCGCTGAGGACCTTGAATTCCTGACGCAGATGCTCGGTGCGTTCCTTCGTGACCTTCTCCATCTGCGCCTGCGCCTCGCGCATGGCGGCCAGTTCGGATTCCGCCTTGCATTTTTCAGCATCGAGCAGAGCTGCGGCTTTTTGCTGTTCGGCCTCAAGCTCGGACGCGGCACGGCGCTTTTCCGCGTCGAGCGCGACGGCGGCCTGATTCCGTGCGGACGTGAGTTCCGCCTCATGCGCTTTTGCCGCATATTCGAGTTCGCGTTGCGAAGAAATTTTGAGCTGTTCGAGCGCGCTTTCCGCGCGGACCTTGTCGGCGACCGCCTGATCGAACGCGGCGGTACGGGCTTCGAGTTCGGCGATGCGCCCGGCATCGGTGCGCGATTTCGCCCTCATCCACAGGAAGAGGATGAATGCGCCGAGGATAAAACCGATGACTCCACCGATGACTGCATATAAAATCATAGAAAAAAACCTTTCAAAAAAAGCTGGAAACTCAATCGAAACTGACGACCGGATCCGCCCGGAGCGAACGGAATCGCCATTCCCCGTCCTCATAGACCATTTCGGCGGAGATCAGGCGGCCTTCGCGGAAGAAATCGCCGTTCTGCGTCGTGCCGGTCGCCATCGCGGAGCATTTGACCGAGGCGGATTCGTGTTTGTCGTCCGTGAACTCGACCTCGATCTCGTCGAGGCTGACCGAGAGCGAGGTGATCAGCGGGCGCAGCAGGAAATACGAGGAAATGACCTGCGCACGCGTTTCGGCGGACAGGGTGTAGGTCTGGCCGCGCGACTCGCCGGAGATGCTGACGTCGGTCTCTGTTGTGAAGAATTCGCCGAGCGCATGCGCCGCGCCTGCCGCCTGAAGATTGATGCCGGAGCCTTTCGGCTGTTTTTCGGCGAACTCGACGGCTTCGCGGAGACGTCTTTTAACCGCGGTGGTCTCGTCCGTGCGGAAATAGAAGAACCAGACGGCGGCCGCCGTGGCGAAAACGACCGCGGCAAGCGCGAACCATTTTTGCTTACTGAGGTGGAACCCGGCCATGACGCGCTCACCAGATGGGGACGCCGGCGAGGCGGCTCTGGTCGATCATGCCGCCCAGGTGGTTCTGCATGGGCATGGAACGGTTGTCGCCGAGGACGAATATCTTGCCTTTCGGCACCTCGCGTTTGGACATGTGCCAGTTGCACCCGTTTTTCACGTACGGCTCGTCAAGAGCCTTGCCGTTCACGTACAGGACGCCATTGCGGATCTCGACCGTTTCGCCGGAGAACGCGAGCACACGTTTGAGTAGGAAGGTGTTGAATCCGGCATGCTTGAGGATGACGATCTGATGCCGTTGCGGAGCATAGAGCTTGAAATAGGGCAGGAACGCGAACGTGAAGCCGCGGCTGGAATAGGTCGGCATCATGCTTTCGCCGTTGATGACCATCGGGCGGAGGACGAAAAGACAGACGAGGACGGTCGCGGCGGCGATCACGCCGATGCGGATGCAGATCATCCGCCAATCCTTCTTTTTCGGCGGACGTACGAATGTACTGGACTCCTCCTGCGGAGCCTCTTCCTTTTTCTCGGTCATTCGGACGTGTCCTCCCCGAAATGCGAGAAATGCTCCGTAAAGGCCGCGAATGCGCGTTCGTAGCGTTCCTTCGCGACTTTCGGCAAGGCGTTCCGGCAGTCCGAACGTATCTTGTCGAGCGCGGGCGAGTCGAGCGAGAGGCTGTCGAGCGCGAACTGACGGATGCGGCCTTCCGAAGCCGTGAAGACGGCCTCCGCATCGGCGAGCGTGTCCTGGAATTGGGCGGGGAAGAGGGGAGATGGAAACCAGCGGGCATCAGCGGCGAGTTCGACGCCGGAGCGCGCGGCCATCGCGATCTGCATCACAAGACGGAGCAGGAACCGCACGAAGGCGAGATAGACGGAGACATCGAGCGGGATTTCCTCCGCTTTCTCGAAAACATGGTGGATGGAGGCGAGATTCTCCTCCGATTCCTGCAGGAGCGTCCGCACCACGCGCCAGTATTCGAGGCGGACCATGGGCCCGGGCGCGGAGTCGCCGGGCGGCGTCGATTCCTGGATCAGACGGACCGCCCGGTCGAACGATGCATCGGCACGCGCCAGCCACGGCGGGACATTGATCGCGGAGAGGGAACCGAATTCCTTCGCGCTGTCGTCGCCGAAACCGTCAGGAGAGGTCATCCGGAGCATGTTGCGCCGGACTTTCTCCAGACGTTGACTGCCGCTGCCTTTTGCGTCAGGCATAGGAGAGCAGACCTCCCCGGATCACTTCAGGACGGTGCCGGAGACCTGGATGTCGCGGTAGAAGAAGAAAACGGTGGGGAGGAGCCAGCCGGTGGTGCGTTCGCTGGTGACGTCGACGATGGTGCTGGCGTTGAGCTTCTTCTGGGTGTTGTGGGTGAGGAACGAGATGGCGTTGCTGGTGTCGACGGTGTCGCTGAAGACGACGCACTTGCCGGGTTCGACGGAGCTGCCGGAAATCACGGGCAGGCCGAAGACGTACACGCCCCAGATGTCGGCGTTCACATGGCCGAGGGTCTCGGCTTCGCCGGTCGAGAACTTCACGTTGTTGGTGTTCGTGGCCATTTCGAAGGAGGAGCAGGCGGAGAGAGCGAACGCGGCGACGGCGCAGGCTGCGAGGCAGGCAAGTTTTTTCATCATGATGAGAAATCCTTGTTTTTAAGGTTTGTTTTCAGGTTGTATGTGAAAAATGATATTCTTTCACTATACTTTACCTTAAACGGCGGAAAAATCAAGGCGGAATCCCGGACTTTCCGATGTTTTTTTCCCGATTTTACAGAAATAAGGGTGCAAGTTTACAGTTTTAAGGTTCAAAAAGTATAAAATCCGAAAAAAGGGGATGATACGGGATTTTTCGAGTTGATTTTGCACGCGGGATGCGCTATATTATAAGGATTGTTTTAAAACGCCAACACTTTTTCAGGACATATTGCACCATGGCCAACAAAAACAAGAAGAAAATCGAATCCTTCGAACAGCTCGCCGCCGCCCAGCAGCACAAGCGCCCCGCCGCTCCGCAGGAGGAACCCGCCATTTCCACGATGCTGGACGAATTTGAAATGTGGATGGCCGTGAACTGGAAGAAGGCCATCATCGGCGTCTGCGCGTTCGCCGTGCTCGTTTCCGTCATCATCATCATCCAGGGCGCGATCCAGCGCGCCGAACTCGCCGCCCGCAGCGAACTCGCCAACGCAGGCAGCATCGCCGAACTCGAAGCCGCCATCGCGAAGCATCCGGGCAATAAGGCCGCGGACTTCGCGCGTCTCCGTCTCGCCGGCGAACTCATCGCCGCGAACCAGCCCGGCGACATGGAAAAGGCGCGCGAACAGCTCCTCGCCGTCGCCTCCTCCTCCAAATCCGAAACGTTCATCAAGATGCGGTCCGCGCTCGACGCCGCCTACCTCCTCGAACAGCTCGGCAAGAAGGAAGACGCCGCGACCGAGTTCGAGCGCATCGCCGGACTCGCCCAGACCCCGCGCGACCTCGGCGTGGAAGCGGCCTACTCCGCCGCGCGCATCTTCTCCGGCCTCGACCAGATGATGAAGGCCGACGCCGCGCTGAAGAAAATCAACTTCACGGCCGCTGCCGCCGACTCCTCCGCCGTCTACGGCTACTGGGCCTCCCTCGCCAGGCAGCTCGACGAGCAGATCCATCCGAAGACCGCGTCCGCAGCCGCTCCGGCCGAAGCCAAACCCGCCGAAGCCAAGCCTGCCGACGCTCCCGCGGCCGCGGCTGAAACGCCCGCCGCATAAGCAACGGGGCTTCCTCGGATGTCCGAATCCGGCGGCCTCACCAGACGCACCGAATCGCTGCTCCGCGCGCTCCGCACGCGCCACGGCCGCCGCGATTCCGAATACTGTTTCTGCGACGGTCTCCGCGCCTCCCGTGAAGTCGTCACGCTCGCCCCGGACCTCGTCGAACTCGTCATCCTCCGCGAAGGCACCGCCCGGCCCTTCCCCTCGCCCGTCGAACCGGTCATTTTACCTCAATCCGAATTCGACCGCATCGCGCCCACGGTTCATTCGCAGGGCATTCTCGTGCTGTCGCGCCGCCCGGCGCCCGTCCCGGTGGACGCGCCCATGGCCGATCCCTTCGCGCTCGTGCTCGACCGCGTCGGCGACCCCGGCAATTTCGGCACCATCCTGCGCACGGCGCGCGCCGTGGGGCTGCACGAAGTCTGGCTCACGCGCGGCACCGCCGACCCGTTTTCCGACAAAGTCGTCCGGTCCGCGTCCGGCGCACAGTTCTCCCTCAAAATCCGGTACGGCGGCGACCTGACAGAACTCGCGTCTGACCTCCGCAAACTCGGCGTGAAGACATGCTACCGGACGCTTCCGGCGAGCGGCGGCAACGTCTTTCTGGAACCGGACCTCTTCGACCGCAGCGCGATCATCCTCGGCTGCGAGGCGACAGGCGTGGCAGAACTCGAAAACTCGCGCGGACTGAACATCCCGATGCCCGGCGACGCGGAATCCCTGAACGTGGCCCAGGCCGCCACGGTCATCCTTTTCGAGTACGTCCGCCGCGGAGGACAAGTCCTCCACTGAGGTAGTGCCCGGCTACGCTCGGGCACATGTTCAATCTTTCTCCCCTTTTTCTAATCTGCCGTTACGCCTGAAACTCGTTCAGCGCGCGCTGATACGCCTCCAGCACGTTTTCGGAAAACGCGCAGAAGATGACCTCTTCCGGCAGTTTCCCCGCCCATGTGCCGACCGCGTCCACTGCGATCTTTACCGCCGCTTCGAGCGGGTAACGGTACACGCCAATGCTGATGCCGGGAAATGCCACCGTGCGGCAGTCATTTTCCTCCGCCAGCGCCAGCGAGTTCAGGTAGCACGAACGCAGCAGGTCCGGTTCGCCGTGCGTGCCGCCGCGCCAGACCGGGCCGGGCGTGTGGATCACATAGCGCGCAGGCAGATCGAATCCGGGCGTGATGCGCGCTTCGCCTGTGTTGCAGCCGCCGAATTTGAGGCAGGCTTCGTAGAGCTGACGCCCCGCGGCGCGGTGAATGGCGCCGTCGACGCCGCCTCCGCCGAGCAGGGAACAATTCGCGGCGTTGACGATCGCGTCGACGCGGAGCTTCGTGATGTCGTTCAGGACCGCGGTCATTTTCATGGTTCTTACCTCCTCAATCAAACTTGTTCCGCGCGCGGGATGAACTCCCGCACGGTCCGCAGGACCAGTTTCAGTTTCTGCGCGGGCTTCGCGCTCGCCAGGATCGCCGGGATCAGGCCGTCGCGCCTCAGCATGCGCTTATTTTTCTCCAGATACACCAGATTGCCGCGGCAAGTCACGTTCGTGATCCCCGCGTCCGCGGCGGCGAGGCGGATCCGGCACGTCATCAGGAAATGGTCGACCTCCGCCGGGATCGGCCCGAACCGGTCGCGCAGCTCGTCCGCGAATGCGTCGAGGTCGTGTTCCGAGGTGAACATCGCAAGCCGTCTATAGCAGTGCAGACGCACACTCGGGGACTCGACATAGCCCGGCGGGATGCCCGCGGCGATCATACCCGGCGGCGGCTCGACCGCGAAACTCAGGAAATCGAGGTACAGTTCGCAATCCGGCGCGGTCGGCAGTTTCTCGCCCTTGAACATCGCCACGCAGTCGCGCAGGAGTTCGCAGTAGAGGTGGAATCCGACCGCGTTGATCTGCCCGCTCTGCTCCTCGCCCAGGATGTTGCCCGCGCCGCGTATCTCCAGGTCGCTCATGGCGAGCTGGAACCCCGCGCCGAGGTGCGTGTAGCGCCGGATCGCCGCCATGCGCTTGCGCGCGTCTCCGGTCAGGATGCCGTCCTTCGGCAGGAAAAGATACGCGTAAGCCTGCCGCACCCAGCGTCCCACGCGTCCGCGCAGCTGGTAGAGTTCGGCGAGCCCGAACCGGTCGGCGCGTTCGATGATGATGGTGTTCGCATTCGGGATGTCGATGCCGGATTCGATGATCGAGGTGCAGACCAGGATCTTCGTTTTTCCCTCGATGAACGACGACATCACCACTTCCAGCTCGCTCTTGTCCATCTGTCCGTGCGCGACGCCGAGCGGAACGTCCGGGAACATCGCCGCGATTTCAAGCGCCACCTTGTCGATCGACTTCACGCGGTTGTGCAGGTAGTACACCTGGCCGCCGCGGTTCAGCTCGCGTTCGATCGCCACACGAACCACATTTTGGTCGTACTGCGCGAAGACCGTGCGGATCGGCAGCCGGTTCACCGGCGCGTTCATGAGCGTGCTGAGGTCACGGATGCCGGAGAGAGACATGTGGAGCGTGCGCGGGATGGGCGTGGCGGTCATGGTCAGCACGTCCACGGTCGCGCGAAGGCGTTTCAGGCGGTCCTTGTGCAGCACGCCGAAGCGTTGTTCCTCGTCGATGATCACGAGCCCGAGGTCCTTGAACCCGACGTCGTTCTGCACCAGACGGTGCGTGCCGATCACGATATCGATCGCGCCGTTTTTGAGGCGTTCGATGATCCGCTGCTGTTCCGGTTTCGTACGGAACCGCGAGAGCTGTTCGATCACGATCCCGGTCTCCGCGAACCTCTCCTTGAACGTCATGTAATGCTGCTGCGCCAGCACGGTCGTCGGCACCAGCATCGCGACCTGACGCCCCGCGAGCGCGCATTTGCACGCCGCGCGCATCGCGAGCTCGGTCTTGCCGTAGCCCACGTCGCCGCACAGCAGACGGTCCATTGGACGCGGCGATTCCATGTCGGACTTGATCTCGGCTGCGGCGCGCAGCTGGTCCGGGGTCTCCTTGAACGGAAACGCCTGTTCGAACAGCTCCTGTTCGGGGTCGTCCTTCGGGAACGCCATGCCCGCCTTCTTCATGCGCACGGCCTGGATTTTGAGCATCTCGAACGCGAGGCTCTGCACGGAGTGGCGCGCTTCGTCGCAGGCTTTATTCCAACGGCCGGAATTCAGACGGCTGAGCGTGATCCGAGTGTTTTTCGACCCGACATAACGCGTGACGAGATGCGCCTGCCGCACCGGAATCCGCACCACCTGGTCATCGCCGAATTCCAGCACGATCATTTCCGACCGCGCCCCGGCGGCTTCCGCGATATCCAGTCCGAGGTAACGGCAGATGCCGAAATTGAGGTGGACGGCGTAGTCGCCCTCCTCCAGATCGCCCGCCGAGATCACGCCAGCCGTATCCTCGCGCGAAACAGGTTCGGTCCGGGGCGTGTCGTCCTCGACCTGAAGCTCGTGCGCCATGCTCCGGCGGCGGTACGGCAGCGCAAAAAGTTCGCGGATCGTCAGGACTGCGAGTTTCTCCTTCGGCAGGAAGAACCCGCACGGCACGCTCCCCTCCTCCACCGTCAGCAGGTCGTTTTCGCACAGGTCATGGTCCAGGATCCAGCGCCTCACCTGATGCGGATCGGAATCAGGCCCCACGAGCAGCGTCACATGCGTTTTCTCCTCGATCCACTGATGGATCCGGCTCGCGGTCAGCTGCTGCGCCAGCACGGAAAATGCCTGGTCCAGCGACTTGCCGTCCGCATCGGCGTCCACGGCGAACTCATGCCCGGCGGCCGACGCCATCGCGTCGCGTCCGGTGGAATAACACGGAAACGCCTCGCACGGTCCGCCATCCGGCATGGCCGCGCCGGCCGCATCCTCAAACGAAACAAGACGGCCTTCCGCCCTCATTTTCTCTTCAAATGCCGCCCACTGTTCCGCCTCCTCCGGCGTGCCGTAACGCGCCAGATGCGTCCGAATCTCGCCGGGGGCCTCCTCGACCAAAACGGTATCATTTTCCAGCAGGTATTCGAACGCCGGAGCGGAGGCGTATTCCGTGCCGTTCACGACCGTCCCGTCGCCGCCCGAACCCGACCGCAGGATCACGCGGTAGGAATCCGCCTTGCCCGTCGACATCTGCGTGTCGGGACGGAACAGACGGATGCTGTCGATGGTGTCGCCGAAGAACTCGATACGGGCGGGCGACGTCTCCGAGGAGGAAAAGATGTCGACCAGGCCGCCGCGCCGCGCGAATTCGCCGGGCATGCCGACCTCGATCTCGTCATCATAGCCCATTTCGACCAGGCGTTCCGCTAGGTCTTTCAAATCGACCTCGTCGCCTACCTTCAGAACAAGCTCGCTTTCGCGCATCAGACGCGGCACGGGCGCGGGCGAGGTCAGGCTCGTCACGGACCCGAAAAACACGTCCGGCGGATTCTCCAGAAGCCGGTGCAGCGCCTCGGCGCGCGGGGAATCCGACTGAAGCAGACTCTGACGCCGCGTCGAACCGTCCGGCAGGGCGTGAACGGAAATGCTTTTCCCGGCGACTTCCGCCCAGGCGGTCAGATCGTCCCGGCATTGTTCCGCGCGGGACTGCGACGCCGCCACGTAGAAAAACGTCCGTTTCCCGCCTTGCGGCACGGCGGCTTTCTCTGTCTGCTTTTTCGAGGCGGAGACGGCTTTCGCGCCGGATGTCTTCGAACCGCCGGAGACCAGGCTGAGCAGTGCGATCGGCATGATATCGGATTCGAGCGGGCCGATGCGTCCGGAACAACCATTCGTTTTAGAAATTAAACCAAAAAATATACTTTTCCAACTTCTTTTTTTCATTTCACTCTTGCCTTTTTCTATTTAGAATGTACATTATATGCAATTGTTTTTAAACTTGGGGTTTAGCCCATGACATACGAATGCGGAAAAGCTGTCGCAGATGCCGGAATCAAAAACGGTTACGACTATCAATATAACAGCTCAAAGCAGGAAAACAAATCGCCGAGGTCTTTTTTTCGATGAAAAATGATGCGAAACAAAAACGGATTGCGGTTCCCGCCGCCGGAAAAAACGCGAAAACATCTGCTTCCGGCAAGCAGGTCAAAGGCGCGTCCGGCAAGGTGAAAGCCGCGAAACAAGCCGTTGCGGCCAAACCCGCCCGTGTTTCCGTATCTCAGAAAAAAACTCCCACCTCCCCTGCGAAGAAATCCGCTCCGGTGAAAAAGGCCGCTCCGGCAAAGGCGACTTCTGCAAAGAAGGCTGCTCCGGCGAAGGTTGCTTCCACGAAGAAAACAGTTCCGGCAAAGAAGGCAGTCGCTCCCGTCAAAGCCGCTCCGGCGAAGAAAAAAGCGTTCAAGCCCGAGGTCCTGTTCGACGAAGAACCGGTCGTGAAAAAGACCTCTTCCAAGGCGAAATTCAAAGCCGCAGTCAAACTCGAACCGGCGAAAAAAACAGCCGTGAAAGCCGTTCCGGCGAAAGCGGAAGCAAAAGCCCAGGCAAAACCTGAAACAAAGAAGGCTCCCGCGAAGAAGAGCCCGATTAAAATCACGGTCAAGAAACCGGCCGTCAAGGTCGAGATCAAAACCGCTCCGGCGAAAAAGACCGTTTCCAAGCTGGAAACGGTGAAAACGGTCCCGGAAAAGGTCAAGGCAAAAGCTGAAGTCAAGCCCAAAATCTCCGCGAAGAAGTCTCCCGCGAAAAAATCCGTTTTTGCCTCGGCAAGCAAGAGAGCCAAGCTCAAAGTCAAAGTCGAAGCCGCTTCATCCGAAGCAGTCACTCCGGTGAAGAAAACCAAGGCGACCGGCGCGGTTGACGCGAACGGCGTTCCGGTCGTGCTGGAAGACGTCGAAGACGCCTCCGAAATCGATCTTTCCAAGTTCATGGCGGGTTCGAAAGATCCCAAAATGGACAAGAAGAACGCGAAGGCCGCGGCGAAGAACGGTCCCGTCACGAAAAACGACTCGATGAAGGTGTACATGCACGACATCGGTCAGATTTCGCTGGTCTCGAAGGATCAGGAAGTCACGCTGGCGGCCCAGATCCACGGCAAGGACCACGATGACCACGACGAGGCGCGCGCCACGCTCATCGAAGCGAACCTGCGTCTGGTCGTAAAGATCGCGCACGATTTCAAGGGGCTCGGCCTCCCGTTGCTTGACCTCATTTCCGAGGGCAACATCGGCCTCATGCGCGCCGTCGAGAAATTCGACCCGTCCAAGGGTGCGAAGTTCAGCTCCTACGCCGCCTGGTGGATCAAGCAGTCCATGCGCCGCGCCCTCGCAAACCAGTCGCGCGTGATCCGCATCCCGGTTCAATCCGCGGGCAAGATCAACAAGATCAAATCCGTCAAGATGAAGCTCGCGGAACAGCTCGGCCGCGAACCGACCGACGAAGAAATCGCCGCAAACCTCGGATTCAGCGGACGCACCGTGACCGGTCTGCGCCTCGCCGACCTCCGCACGTTCTCCCTGCACGACCCCATCCAGCAGGGCGAAGACGGCGAATTTCAGGACATCATCCCCGACCAGGGGGCGATGTCGCCCGACCGCATCCTCGGCGACGAGGAATCCGTCCACCGCCTGCTCTCCCTGCTCTCCCAGCTCGAGGACCGCGAACGTCTGATCCTTCAGCTCCGGTTCGGACTCGACGGCAAGCGCCCGAAAACGCTGGAAGAGGTCAGCCAGGAAATCCACCGTACGCGCGAACGCGTCCGCCAGATTCAGAACCAGGCGCTCGCAAAACTCCGCGCCATGCTCGCCGACGAGGCGGGTTTCTCCGAATAACCGACAACCCGGATTCAAGAGGTTTTACCGATGAAATACGATGCAACAGATTGTTCAGGAAAGGGGGTGAACTAATTATGGAAGCAACGGAAGTCAAACTTAAGAAAGGCGACTCGATCGAACGCGCACTCCGCCGTCTGAAAAAGAAACTCGACAAGGAAGGCACGCTCAAGGAACTCCGCAACCGGAGACACTACGAAAAGCCGAGCGAAAAGAAACGCCGCACGCAGCGCCGCAGAGGCTGATCACGGCTGACTTTTCCGACCATAACCCCGCTCCGGGACCGCCCCCGCGACGTTTCCGGAGCGGACGCACAAAACCATTTTTTCATCGTTTTCATGTCCGATTCCACCTCCAAAGCAATATCCAAATATGGCGCACCGCGCAAGTTCACCTGGATGCCCACGCTCGACGGGTACATCCTGCGCTCGTTCCTGGTGCCGTTTTTCATTCTGCTCTTCGCCTTCACGCTGCTGTTCATCATCATGGACATGTACAACGACGTCGGCGACTTCCTCGACAACAAGGCGTCCGTCCTTGTCTCCGTCGAATACTTCATCCTGAAAATCCCCGGAAACATCCGGTTCATCCTGCCCATCACCGTCCTCCTCGCCTGCATGTATGCGCTCGCCAACCTCGGCCGCAGCCGCGAGCTCACGGCCATCCGGGCGTCCGGGATCTCGCTCAGCCGGTGCGGTCTCCCGATCTTCGCGGTCGGGTTCTGCGTGATGCTGATCAATTTCTACTTCAACGAGGAACTTGTCCCGGAAACCACGCGGCAGGCGGAGATACTCAGGAAAACGGTCGAGAATGAAAAGTATGAAGAGATAAGCAACGCCCGGCTCCAGTTCCACAGCGGCGACCGCCTCCGCAGCTGGTATTTCGGCCAGTTCGACGACGACGATTTCCAGGAGAATGTCAAGCTCAAGATATTCAGGAAGAATCCCGAAAAGCCCAGACAGCGCATCCTGGTCCGCACGATCGAAGCGGAAAAAACGCGTTTCGTCCCGGGCGTCGGCTGGGAATTCTACAAGCCGGAGATTCACGATTATTCCTCGGACGGTCTTCCAGGCGACACCACATTCTCGGGCGCCGATCCGCTGGTCTTTTCCGAGGAGGAAATCCCCGACAAACCATCCGTAATCGTCAAGTCCGTCATCGAACCGGAAGCGCTTTCCTCCCTCGAAATTTTCTTCATTCTCCGCGACAATCCGAGCATGGCGGAGAATCTCCGCCGCATTTACCGGACCATCTTCTACAACCGGCTGGCGTTCCCGTGGGCGTGCTTCCTTTGCGCCTTCTTCGCATTCCCGCTCGCCACGAAAAACGAACGTTCCGGCATCTTCACGGCCATCGCCTCCGCCGTCGGTATCGCGGTGCTCTATCAGGTACTCAACGAAATCTTCATGGTCGCCGGAAAAAGCGGGTACCTGCCGCCGATTCTCGCAGGACTCACCCCGACCGTCGTCTTCGGCGTCTATGGCATCTACCTGCTGAAAAAAGCCGGCTGAGGAGGCAACGCCTCCACTGCGGCTGTGCCTGGCTGCGCTCAGGCACGGAAAAAGCCGTGATGATCCATTCCTCAGTCAAGTTCGGGGAAATATCCCTGAATCCTGCGTTCGAGGACCAGTCGCGCATAATGCGCCGTCCCCGTGAGACGTTCGGCCAGCAGCACCCCCGTTTCCGCGAAGCCGTTCACCACGTCGTGGTTGTCCGACCCAGCCGTCCAGGGCAGCCCGTAGCTGTCCGCGTACCATTTCGCGCGGCGGTTCTCCTCGTCCTTGCGGTGGCCGTTCATGATCTCCACGGCGTCGACCCGGTCCGGAAGCAGACGGATCATCGGGATGTAGTAATCCTGCCGGAACGGGTGCGCGTGGACGATCGTGCCTCCCTCGGCGCGGATGTATTTCAGGTAGTCGACGAGCGGCAGCCGGTCGATGAACGGATGATCTGCGAGCCAGTTCTCGTCCAGTCCGTAGGTCAGGAAATCGTTTCCTTCGGAGGAATCCTCCCACGCGAAAAACACCTGCATGCCGACCTTGTCGCCGTATTCCTTCGCGGCGCGGTAGCCCGCCGTGAAAAGCTCGACGCGTTCCCGCCATGGCAGATCGCGCGGCACCGTGCTGTTCCCGTTGAAGAAATGGTCCGTGATAATAATGCCGTCGTAGCCGCGCGCGTGATATGCCTCGGCGACCTCGCGGCCGGAGGATTTGGCGCATTTGCTCCCCTCCGAGGTGTGGATGTGCGTATCGTAACGGTAAAGTCTCGGTTCGCTCATTTTGAACTTATCTCCTTTTTATGACAGCAGCCGGGGCAGAAACTCCGCGACGACGCCGAACAGCAGCGGGATCGTGAAATTGTCGTCCAGGTGGATTTGCTCGTTATAGAATTCGGCGATGCAGGACACAACTACGCCGAAAAGCCAGATCGCCAGCGTCGCGCCCGGCAGACCGCCGACAACGCAGAACCCCGCCGCGATGATCCAGCCGCTCAGCAGGAACGACAGCGAACCTTCCAGCGATTTGCCGTTGAAGAAGCGGTGCCGTCCCCATTTCCGTCCGATCAGCGCCGCGGACGTGTCGCTCAGGATCAGAATCGCGAACGCGCACGCCGCCACACGGTTGGAAAAACACAGCGCGGTCAGGCAGGCCGACGCATACATCGGCGGCGCTCCGCTGAACCGGAACTTGCCCGGTTCACTCTCCCGGGCCATCTTGCCGAACAAGGCTTTATAGAGCGGCGTCACGTACGGGACCTGCCGGAATACGGCAATCTCGATCAGCACGTTCAGGACCGCGAACGTACCGAACATGATCACGTTGAACAGCCGCGGGAGGTAAAAAAGCGAAAAAGGCATCCAGAGCGAGCTCAGATGCACCATTTTCCGGAGAACTTCCTGTCTGTACGGAATCGCCATCGATGTTCCTTTACCGGGTTTTATTCCACTCGCCGCATCGTTGTTCGGCGTTTTGGCGGTGGCAGCGGGGATCGAACCCACGACCTGCTCTTTAGGAGAGAGCCGCTCTATCCAACTGAGCTATGCCACCGTATCAAAGTCTTCGCAGGAAAACCGGCTGACCGAATATGATTCCGGCATCCGTTTTTTCTGCTTGTTTGTGCTGTTCTCAAGCAAGTATATACTATAGCGCCGTTTCGGCAAAAAATCAAGTGCTGATCTGAAAAACGGGGTTCAATTACGGATATACGCCCTTGGCAAAAAAATACCCTTTAGGGTATACGGTTCCCCAGCGACCCGATTTTGAAAAAAAGTTGGTGTCCGGCACAATATCAAGCGCGGCGGGAGCGTTATTTGATCAGAAGCGCGCAACAGAAACAACAAACTCAACCAACACACGATCAGGAGTCTACAATGAAATCCATTTCCAATCTTTTTATCAATAAACTCTCCGCCGTCATCATCATCGCCGCGGTCGCCGGTCTGGTCTCGATCAACGCGTTCGCGCACACCAACGACTACATGGGCTTCGGCGGATTCCAGCCCTTCGGCGGATTCGGATACGGATACGGGTTCGGCGGCTACGGCTTGGACTTCGGTTACACCTTCGCCGGATTCGGCGGATTCGGTCCCGGCATGGACTTCGGCAGACACTTCGGCGGACATCATTCCGACGTTCATTTCGCTGGCAATTTCGGCGGATTCGGGCTCGGATTCACGGCTCAGAGCGCGGTCCACGCCTCGAACCGGAAGATCGTCCCGCTGCCGCCCACCGCTTCGGCCGTGAACACATCCATCACCTACGATGAAAACGGCGAGCTCCATGTGCGTCCGTTCGACGACGAGGACCTCTTCGTGGAGGATTGAGGCGAGTTCAGTTTCCCTCCGAAAGCATCGATTGTTCCACGGGGCGTCTCCCAGGGGGTGGGAGGCGTCCCGGTTTCTGTATTGACGAAAGACCAGATTCTTTCAATCCGCGCTTGATTTTTCCTCTTTTCCGCTGTACTTTATCTGCAAAAAAGCAATCATTGAACGGTTACCTAACCTCCCCCGGTGCATCATGGCGCAGAACAACACAACAGAACCGCCCTCAATTCAAATAACGTCCGCTCAACCCGACATCGACGAACGCCTGAGGTTCCGTCTGCCGCGGCTCGGCTGTTTCTGGATTTTCCTCATCTTTTTCTTTTCAATCATCGCGGGGGGACTTCTGCTCTTCTGCACAACGTTCAAGCGCCCGATCGACTGCGAGACGCCGACGGAACACGTTACCGTATCCGACCCGTGCCATGTCCTGCACGAAGAGGACCTGGATTTCTTGACGGAGCTCGCAAACAAGGTGGCGGACGAGGGGAACTGCGACGTCGCCGTGCTGTTCGCGGACGAACATTTCGAAGACTTCCACGCGCTGTTCGACGCCGTGCTGGCGGACTGGGCGCCGGCCAAGGGCGTCCTGCTGATGTACGGCCTGCAGGACGACAACATCAAAATGGCTCTGACGGGCGGTGAATGGCGTCTGGCGGGACACGACGACTCGTGGCTCTGCGGAGAGATCGCCGTTCAGGATCCATCCTGCCGGGCGAACCGGGTTTGCTATCTTCTGAACCACCTGAAGGAGTCCCTCGAACGGGCGAAAAATGACGATCTGCCGAAAGGGACGCTGGACCATTTCGATGGCGTCTATTTCGACTGGGCTCCGTTCCATACGGAAAGCGCGCCCCGTTACACAGCCGCGGTCATCAGCCTCGTGATCGGGATCATCGCGATCATCTTCGGGCTGGTGTTCTGGACAGACGGACGCACGGAACGGGCAAAGAATCTGGGCCGTTACCGCAATGTTCTGGAGGAGTTCGAACGGCGGCACCCGAACGAGCCGGAACTTCAGCTCCTCGATCTGAACGAACCGAAAGATCCGGGCATATTCAAATTCCTCCGCCACCCGGCTCTGGTCATAACGGCGATCCTGCTTGCCTCGTTTTTTGGTGGGCTTATCGTTTATTTCGGCGTCTTCAGCGGACCGGATTCCGATTCTTACATGCTGGACAATGGAATCAAGAATCCCTATCCGAGTTCCCGCCGGGCCACGTACACCAGGGAAGTCCCCGAAGCGCCGTCCGGGGTCGTCGTCGACCTCGCGGACGCGTTCACGCCGGACGAAGAACGCGCCATTTCCGAGGCGGTCGGACATCTGGAAGACGCCGTAGGCGGACAGGTCCAGGTCCTGACCGTGAAGACTCTCGGCTCCGCCATCCTGGAAGAGTACACGCTCGAGGTCGCCTCCCGCTGGGAGATCGGCGAAGCCGGAAAGGACAACGGCGCGCTGCTCTTCCTCGCCATCGACGACCGCAGAAACCGCATCGAGGTCGGCTACGGCTGGGAAGCCTTCCTGACCGACGCCCGCTGCGGCGATCTGCTCCGCGACGCCGTGCCGGAACTCCGCGAGGCACGATACGCCGACGCCTGCGTGAAGATCATCCGGGGGATGGAGAAGCATCTTGCGGAAAACCCGGTCCTGGATACCGCCCGCGGGCTGAATCAGCCTGGCGCGGTCGCGATCATCCCGTCCGTCGATCCTCCCGAGTCGTCCCGGGATCCCCGTCAGCCGGATTTCTTCGAGGCGATGTTAGGCGCGTTCGGCATTCTGCTCGCCCTGCTGGGCGTCGTGCTCGGGTACTGGGGACGCGTCATGAAGACGTCGCTTCCCGATTATTACATCTTCGATCCGGTCGAATTCCGCAAACTGTGTTCCTCTCATTCTTCCGGTTCCTCTTCCGGCGGCAGTTCGTACAGCCGGAGTTCCAGCTCGCGAAGCTCAAGTTCCAGCCATAGGTCAAGTTCCAGTCACAGGTCGGGCGGCGGTTCCCGCAGATCGGGCGGAGGCGGTTCGTTCGGAGGCGGCGGCGCGTCCGGGAGATGGTAAAGTCCCCAATTATCCCTTTCGTCTGGAAACAGAAAGGCTGCCGGTCTCGAATCGAGGCGCGGCAGCCGAATTATTTTTTGAAGATGAAAACGGGAGCTATTCTTACTTGACCGGCTCCGTGATGCCTTCCTTGGTCTGCGTCAGCGGCTTGACCGTGCCGTCTTCGTTGAAGAAGAGCTCATCGACGCACACGGAACGGCGCAGCCCCTGTCCCTTCTGGCCGTCGCGGTCGAGCGTGCCGTTGTGGTAGAAGAGGAACGTGCGGCCCTTGAAGTCGATCACGCCGGGATGGATGGTGAAGCTGTTCTTCGCCGCGCCGGTGACCTGACCGCGGAACGTCCACGGGCCTTTGAGGTCCTTGGCGGTGGAGTAGTTGATGACCTCGCCGCCGCGTCCCATGCCGGGATAGAAGTTGTAGTAAAGGCCGTTGCGCTTGTAGAGCCAGGGGCCTTCGGTGTAGTTCTGCATCCCGGTGTCGGTGATCTCGCCGTCGAGCTCGACCATGTTGTCTTTCAGCTTCGCGACGTAGTTGTTCGTGTGCCCCCAGGAGAGCCACGCGGTGCCGTCGTCGTCGATCAGCACAGTCGGGTCGATGTCGTTCCACCCGGCGCGGCCGCTGGTCATGTTATCGAGCACGACCGGTTTTTCGACGGGCACGAACGGGCCGACGGGGCTGTCCGCCACGGCGACGCCGATGGAGTTGCCGCCGTTCTTATCGTCGCGGTACGTGCAGTACCAGTAGAACTTGCCGTTCTTCTCGGCGACCTGGGACGCCCAAGCCGTTCCCTTGATGCCACTCGGGAACTGTTCCGGGCGCAGCAGGACGCCGTGGCTGCGCCAGTGGACGAGGTCGTCCGAGGAATAGCAGCGCCAGTCAGCGATGTTGTAGTTGCCGGGGAGGCCGTTCCGCTCGCCGTCCCGGTAGACGTCTTCGCCAGTGTAAACGTACACGCGGTTTCCGACGACCAGCGGCGCGGGATCTGCCGTCCAGGCGTCCGTGAAGATCGGGTTGCCGGCGGGTTCCAGGTCGGTGCCGTCGTAGACCTTGTCGGCAGACGACTGGCAGGCGGTGATGAGCAGGCCCGACGCGAGGATCGAACCGGCGAGGAGGAGTTTGGATTTCATGGTTGCTCCTTTGGTGAACTATGAGGTGAAAGGGTGCGTGTCTTGATGCTTGAAAACGTAAACCTGCATAATATACCCATCCGCCTCGGAAAAGTCAAGCGGAAACGGAAAAAACAAGGCTATACCAACTTCATATATGTGACGTTCAGCGTTAAGAGTAACTCTTTGATCCGATTCCGGCGTCATTTTCTTTATTTTTTCATACGGGATGCGGTTGACTTTTTTTGTTTCGAGACTACATTATTCAAAAACGAAAAAACAAAACACAGAAAGGATGATCCACATGCTGAAAAACCTCACCGTATCCCTCCTCGCCGCATCGACGGCCGCCGCGCTCCTCACGGCATGTTCCTCCGCCGAAGCCGCCCCCGACAAGCAGCCCGCGGGCACGATCCGCATCGACACCGCGCACCCCGGCGCGAAGATCAGCCCCCTGCTCTACGGCATCTTCTTCGAGGAGATCAACCGCGCGGGCGAAGGCGGCATCTACGCCGAAATGATCCAGAACCGTTCGTTCGAGGACAACACGTCCTTCCCGGTCGCCTGGTTCTCCGACAAGGCCGAGATCGCCCTCGACCGCACCTCCGCGATCCATGCGAACAACCCGACCGCGCTGAAAGTCGTCTCGCAGGCCGGCGGACGCGTAATGAACCGCGGATTCGTGGGCGGACCGCAGGGCGGCAGACCGCACGGCGCGGACCGCCGCTGGCAGGACAACGCGGCCGGACAGCCAGCCCAGCTTTTCGTGGAGGCGAGCGCGGAATACGACCTCACGCTGTACGCCCGTTCGGAGAAAGGCGGCGAACGCCTCGACGTCTCGCTCGTCGGCGGCGACGGCAAGGTCCTCGCGCACAGCAGTATCACACCGTCGAAGGAATGGCACAAGTACACGCTCCTCCTGACCGCCCAGCGCACCGACACGAACGCCCAGCTCGTAATCTCCAGCGGCAAGGCCGCCACCTACTGGCTCGACATGGTCTCCCTCTTCCCGCGCCGGACCTGGAAAAACCGCAGGAACGGCCTCCGTCCCGACCTCATGAAGATGGTCGCCGCCATGAAGCCCGCGTTCGTGCGTTTCCCCGGCGGCTGTTTCGTGGAAGGACGCGGCATCGAAAACCGCGCGATCTGGAAGAACTCCGTCGGCCCGGTCGAACAGCGCGTCGGCCAGTGGTGCATCTGGCAGTACGAGGCCAGCAACGGCCTCGGCTACCATGAATACCTCCAGATGTGCGAAGACCTCGGCGCGGAACCGCTCTTCGTCATCAACTGCGGCATGGGCCACGAAACGCGCAACGGCCGCGACACCATGTACAACGTCCCGATGAACGAGATGCAGCCCTTCGTGCAGGACGCCCTCGACGCCATCGAATACGCCAACGGCCCCGTCAGCTCGAAATGGGGCGCCGAACGCGCCAAGAACGGACATCCCGCGCCGTTCAACCTGAAATACATCGAAATCGGCAATGAGAACGGCGGCTCCGCCTACGCCGAACGCTACGCCCTCATGGCGAAGGCCATCCTCGAGAAATACCCGAAGATGCGCCTCGTGGCGAACGAAGCCACGGCCGGATTCAAGAACGACATCCTCGATCCGCACATGTACTCCGATTCCGCCGCGTTCCGCCGCGACGCCACGCGTTTCGACAACCAGGACCGCAAAGGCCCGGAGATCTACTTCGGCGAATACGCCGTGACCAGCGGCGCGGGCAAAGGCAACCTCAACGCCGCGCTCGGCGAGGCCGCGTTCATGACCGGACTCGAACGCAACGGCGACATCGTGATCATGAGCTCCTACGCGCCGCTCTTCCGCCGCGCCGGATGGGAGACCTGGAACCCGGACGCCATCGTCTTCGACCAGAGCCGCGTCTTCGGCACGCCCTCGTACTGGACGCAGGTCATGTTCTCGAACAACCGCGCCGACCGCAACTACGACCTGACCCTCACCGTCGCGGAAGAACACCAGAACACTTTCAAGGGCTTCGTCGGCCTCGGTTCCTGGGAGACGAAGGTCGCCTACAAGGACCTGAAGATCACGCAGGGCGACAAGGTCCTCGCCGCGCCCGAGTTCAAGACCGGACTCGACGGCGTCATGCCTGTCCGCGGGCAGTGGCTCGCGCAGAACGGTGAACTCACGCAGTCCACGCTTGACACCGACACGCTTGCCATCGTCGGCGAACCCGAATGGGAAGAATACACGATCTCCGTGAAGGCGAAGAAGCTCGAAGGCAACGAAGGATTCCTCATCGGCTTCGCCATGCCCAACGCCGAAACCAAGAGCTGGCTCAACCTCGGCGGCTGGGGCAACACCGACCACGGCATCGAGCATCCCGACACCCCGACGCGCCGCACGCGCGGCGTCATCGAGACCGGGAAATGGTATGACATCCGCATCGACGTGAACAAGTCCAGCGTGGTGTGCAGCGTCGACGGCAAGGTCGTCTTCGACCAGAAGATCCAGCAGAACTCCGCGTTCGCCGCCGTCGCCGGACTCGACCAGAAGACCGGCGAGACCATCCTGAAGTTCGTCAACTCCGACCGCGAACCGATCACGCTCACGATCGACACCGGCGCGACGAAGTCCGCCACGGTCAAGGGCACGGCGGTCACGCTTGCGGGCGACGACCAGTCGCTGGAAAACACGTTCGAGGAACCGCTCCGTGTCGTCCCGAAGAAAAAGGAAATCCGCGCGAAATCCGACGATTTCCGCTACACCTTCCCCGCGAACTCCGTCACCATCCTCCGCTGGAAATAAGACGGTCATTCGCCAGTAAAAACGAACTCAACGGGCCGACGGACTTTCTCCGCCGGTCCGTTTTTTTGACAAAAAGATAAATAAGGTAGGGCGCCCGTCCACCCCCTGGACCGACGCCCCACACAATCAAGTTCTTTTCAGAAGTAAATCTGTCTGCTCAATCTTCCACGAAGAGGTCTTCGTCGTCGAACGGACGGATGTTGCTCGCACCGGTATCATACTGGGCGTTCGCACCGGCGCCCGGACGGGCCGTCGCGGCCGGAGTCGTACCGGCTGCACCCGCGGCACCGCGGCGCTGCCTTGCGCCCTGTCCGCCGAAGCCGCCCGCGGCACCGCCGCCGAAGCCGCCCTGACGGGTCGCGCCACCCATTCCGGCACCGAAGCCACCCTGCGGAGCCGCACCGGCGCCAAATCCGGCACCAGCCGCGGGACCACCGGCC